>Ga0302225_10000397_pt1 | contig 31798 bp, 29 predicted proteins | sample II_Palsa_E3_2_FD_193515 | JGI IMG/M metagenome (GOLD analysis project Ga0302225, IMG submission 193515) | Peat permafrost microbial communities from Stordalen Mire near Abisko, Sweden - II_Palsa_E3_2 | ecosystem: Environmental > Terrestrial > Soil > Palsa > Peat permafrost | place: Sweden...
CCCAACCGTTCCAGTGGACATTCACCCGGGCCAAGCTCGATCAAGTGATCGAGAAGATCACTCAGCATGAGCCTCGAACGCTCGCGCTGGCCGCATGACCCGCATCACTTCCGGACGCGTCCACTAGCGTGAGCTGCGGGCGCAGCGGCGCGATCTCGTGCTCATCGTCGAGAGTCAGGTGGCGCCGTAGCTGGAGGTATCCGAGCGTTCCCCCGAGGGTCGGAATCCAGAACGCGATGGCGTGGTACGCGAGCACGGCGGCGGCAGCGTGGGTCACGGGCAGTCCGTACAGCGCGAGCGCGCCGATGAGGCCGGCGTCGAGGACCCCGATACCGCCGGGGATGGGGATCGCGTTGGCGAGGTAGCCGGCGAGATAAGCGAGGACGAGCGGGGCCAGCGGCGGGAGCGGGCCGACGGCGGCGAACGTGGTCCACAACACGGCGATGTCGAACAGCAGGTAGCCGAGCGCGCCGAGCACGCGCCAGCTCGGTCGGGCCAGTGCGTGGCGTGCGGCGGGGATTCCGGAGCCGATGTCATCGAGCCAGACCGCGTGGGGGTGCACGCCGTAGATACGGCGTGCCGCGCGCGGCAGTCCGAGCACCACGGCGCTGACGCCGACGGCCGCGATGATGGGGAGCCCTGCCCGCAGCGCGTCGTGGGGCCCGTCGGCGATCCCGAGCAACAGGAGGAGGCCGGCAGCGGCGAGGGTGAGCACGTTGACGGCGCTGGTCAAGAAGAACAGGCCGCTCGAGCGTTGGACGATCTGCCGTGTCGGCATACCGGCGAGATGAAGGAGCCAGCCGCCGACGGCCAGCGAACCGACACCGCCTCCCGGAAGCAGGGCACCCGAGCCCATCTGCGACCAGGCCAGCTCGCGCGCCGCCGTCGTCGGTACCGATCCGAAGAAGAGCCGGAAAATGATCACGAAGCTCAGGCACGAAGCGAGCTCGAGGCCGATAGCGGCGGCCACCAGCGCTGGGTTCATGGCGGCGATCTCCCGCACCACGGGCCGGAGCGTGGGGACCGCGAGGAGCACCGTGACGCCGCACAGGGCGAGCACCGCCATGGTCACGAGCCGCCGGCGAAGGCCGCGCCGGTCGATCGCCGGTGGCTGGCCGTGTCGCTCGGGGAGTGCTCGCGATCGCAACTGCGCCTGCTCCGCGATCGGCGTGCCGGTGGCGGTCACGGCCAGCGTCCGGTGCGGTCGATGGGGGCTGAGCGTCTAGTGGCTGAAGCCGTCGGCGGGTGGTGCGACGGCGGCTCGGGCGAGGAGCGCGGCGACGGACCAGCGGCGGAGGGGCACCGGCCGTCGCAGCGGCGCCAACTCTCCCTCAGCGGCCGCTGGGGCGGCCGTCGGCAGGTCGTCGACTGCATCGGTTGGAGTCGCCAGCGGAGTGCGCCGCGGCCGGCCGAGGGCGCGACGTACGGCGTCTTCGGAGCTGGACCCTCCGGCGAGGAAGGCGGCCCGCTTGGATTCTTTGCTCATGAGGAGTCTCCTCGGTTCAGCGCGGGCGCAGCGTCGGGTTGGCGACGGCGCCCGCTGGGGGTCGAGTTAGGTGGTCTCCACGCTCAGGCTGAGATCGCTGCGTGCTTGCGCTTGGGCGGTGCGGGCGCGGGCGGCGCCGTCGGTGGGGAGGATCACCAGCGCGACGAGGAGTCCGAGCCCGAAGATCGCCGCGGCCCAGTCGAAGGCAGTGGTGTAGCCGTGAACCGATGCCGCGCCGGCGAGTCCTGCGGCTTTGAGGTGGCCGGATGCGTAGCTGGCGGCGGCGCTGGCGAAGATCGTGCTCAGCAGGGCGGTGCCGACCGAGCCACCAACCTGCTGGGACGTGTTGACCATCGCGGACGCGATACCGGCGTCGGCGCTCTGCACCCCGAGCGTGGCGGTCGAGAACGCGGGCGCGAAGACGCAGCCCATCGCCAGTCCGGTGAGCACCAGTCCGGGCAGGACATGGGTGGCGTAGGCCCCATCGGGGGTCAGACGCGTGAACAGGATCATGGCGATCAGCCCGAGCGTCATGCCGGTCATGACCAGGGGCTTGGCGCCGGTGCGGTGGAGCACCCGCGTCTGCACGGTCACGGCGGTGAGCACAATCATGACGGTCATGGGCAGGAATCCCAGGCCGGTCTTCAGGGGGGAGAAGCCGAGATCGTCCTGCATGTAGTAGGTCAGGAAGAGGAAGACGGCGAACACGGCCGAGCCCGCCAGCGCGATCGTCGCGTATGCGCCTCCCCGCGCTCGATCCCACACGATGTGCAACGGCAGCAGCGGATGCTGGACCCGCCGCTCGAGTGCGACGAAGCCGGTCAACAGAATGGCGCTGGCCGCGAGCGCGACGATCGTGATCGGATCCGACCACGAGCTGGTCTCGGCGTTGGAGAACCCGTAGACGAGCGCGAACAGGCCGGCCGATCCGAGCGCGACGCCGGGTAGGTCGATGGGGGCGCGGCCTGGCCGGCGCTCGTTGCGCAACAACTTCAGCGCCACGACGGCGGTAGGCACCGCAATGGCGAGATTGACATAGAGGCACCAGCGCCACGAGATGGCCTGGGTGAGCGCGCCGCCGAGCAGCAGCCCGAGTGATGCGCCTCCAGCAGCGATGGCGCTGAAGATTCCGAACGCCTTGGCGCGGTCAACAGATCCCTGGAAGGTCACCGTCAGCAGACCGAGCGCCGAGGGGGCGAGCAGCGCGCCGAAGGCGCCTTGCAAGGCCCGGGCGGCGACGAGCATCCCGAAGGATTGCGCCAGTCCGCCGATCGCCGAGGCGACGGCAAAGCCGGTGAGCCCGCCGATGAGCGTCCACTTGCGACCGAACAGGTCGCCGAGCTTGCCGCCGAGCAGCAGCAGGCTCCCGAAGGCCAGGGCGTAGGCGGTGATAATCCACTGCCGGTTGTCGGTCGAGAAGTGCAAAGACTTCTGCGCCGAGGGCAGCGCGATATTCACGATCGTCGCGTCGAGCACGACCATCAGTTGAGCGACCCCGAGGAGAGCCAGCACGGCCCACCGGTTGGGGTTTGAAACGGACGAGGCGTTAGCGGAGTTGGTGCTCATCAGTGTCCTTCGAGTCGCGGTCGAGAACACACCATATCACGGATCATCCCTGCTGCGGATATGAACGGCACTACAAGAATTCTCTTCACTGAAGTAACGATGCCTTATTGGCGGTATACTCTCGCCATATGGGTTCTCAGAATGATCCGTGCGCGGCCAGCTCGATGGTGTTGCTGCCGCGTTTGGCCAAGCAGGTCATGCGCCGCAGCAGCGCAGAGCTGCTGGGGATGGACCTACGGCTGTTGATGGCGTTGAGCTATCTCGGCGACCACGACGGCGCGCCGCAGCAGGAGCTCGTCGACGCGCTGTGCATGGACGCCAAGAACGTCGTGCTGCTGCTCAACGACCTCGAGGACCTCGGCCATCTGGTGCGCCGCCGCGACTCCGAGGACCGCCGGCGCCACCGTGTCCACATCACTGACGCGGGCCGCCATGCGCTCGAGCGCGCCGCGCGCGCGCAGGGGGCGATCGAGGACGATGTCCTTCAGGCTCTTGACGCCCACGAGCGCGCCACGCTCTGGAAGCTGCTCGCCCGCGCCGTGTATGGCGCCGAGCGCGCGGCAGCAGATGCGTACACGGGCATCCCGGCGCCGATCCCGAGCTAGGCCGGTCAGCGGAGCGAGCCGAGGTCGCTCAGCTCGCGGGCGAGCCGAGGGATGACGGCGATCCGTCGCACGACGGACCGGGCGTCACCACTGCGTCGGTCAGTGCGACGTCGGCGGCGGCCGCGTTCTCAGCGAGGCGTTTCGGGCTGAGTGTTCCGGGGGTCGGCACGCGAACTTCTCCGGGGACCCCGACAATGGCGATGTCAGCTCAGTACTCGATCGCTGCCATCGCCCGGCGCTCGAAATCGGCGGCGGGCCAACCTAAGGAGTTTTCATGAGCGCCGTCACCGTCGGGATGGAGCATTCCACGCCGATCAGGGCACGGGCCGGCCGGCCCACGGCTTCGCCGCGGCGTCCTGGGCCTGGCGTTCGAACGGATGCTCGTGGCGGGGCGCGGCGGTTGGTGGTGACCCCGGTTGGTGCGGTCGTTCGTGGGTTTGTGGCGGGTGTGGTGGGGACGGCGGCGATGGATGTGTTGTTGTTCGCTCGTTATCGCCGGGGTGGTGGTGAGAGCGAGTTCGCCGCGTGGGAGTTCTCGTCGAGCGTGGGGGGGTGGGATGAGGCGCCGGCGCCGGCGCAGGTAGGTAGGCGTGTGGTAGAGGGATTGTTCGGTCGTGAGCTTCCGCCCGAGCGTGCGGGGCTGGTGAATAACGTGACGCACTGGGGGTACGGGATCCTCGGTGGTGTGCAGTACGGCATCGTCGCGGAGTCGCTGAGGACCCCGCGCGTCCGATACGGCTTGGCGTTCGGCGCGAGTGTGTGGGCGGCCAGCTACGTGGTCCTGCCCGCGGCGAAGCTGTACAAGCCGATCTGGGAGTACGACCGCGTGACCCTGGCTAAGGATCTGAGTGCCCATCTCGTGTACGGGGTTGCGACGGCGACCGCGCTGAGGCTGCTGTCGGGCTCGAACGGAGCGCGAGGACATGGGTGATGGCGGGTGACGCGTCAGTAGGGGAGTTCGAGGCCGCGGGCCGGCTTGAACGTCTGCTTCTCGGGGTACACGCAGACGTCCCCGGGAATCAGGTCGCCGATGGTCACGAGCTGCATTCCGTCCGTGCCGACCTCGATGCGGTGCCCGATTCCCGTGTTCTCCGGGCGCAGCCAGAACGACCCCGCTTGCAGCGGGTGCGCCTCCTCGCCGAGGCGGGCGATCCCGCGGCCGCTTCGCACATACCACGCCTCTTCACGCGCTGAGTGGAAGTGCAGTTCGGTGTTATGCGTCCCCGGTGGCATCTCGTCTTGTGCGAGCACGAGCTTGTCCGAGCCCATCTGGTGCACGCCCCGCGTCGCGTAGGCGAGGTGGCCGTCACGTCCCTGCTGCAGCGCGAGCTCGGCAAGATTGCGGATGGTCGCCGGACGTTCGCGGGTCGGCTCGGGCAGCTCCAGCGGGCCGAGCTCGGCGTCGGCGTCGTAGGGGTGCGGGCTATCGGCAGGCGACCAAACCGGACCGAGCCAGAACTGCTTGGTCCGTGGCAGATAGGTGATGTTCGTACGCGAGCCTTCGGCGGCCACGAGCACGGTGAGCCCGTCGTCGCCGGCGATCAGCGTATGCGCATCACCATTCGCCGGGTGCCAGAGCAGATCGTCAACGCCGATCGCGTACGTGCGGACCTCGTCCGGTCGCGAGATCTGGTAGCTCAGCCCTGCGCCCGCCAAGACGAGGAACGCCTCGTCCTCGTCAGCGTGGCTGTGCGGAGGAGTCGAACGCTTGCCCGGGTCGATCTCGATCAGGGCGATGCCGAGTCGTTTGGCTTCGCAGGCGACGCCGAGACGTCGACGCGTAGCGCCGACCTCACCGTACTCCCACCGGTGAGTCGGAGCGTCGTCGACGTGGATCGGACGGCCCTCGACCATAACGAGAGCATGCTAGTCGCAGCCAGGGCCCCGGCCGCAGACGATTGCAGCCACTCGGCGCCACGAGCGTCGAGGTTCACAGCGCCAGCCCAGCGCTCCCGTCCTCGCGCGCCGGTCACACAGCATCGCCGAGCTGCTTCTCGTACATCACCCAGCCGAGCACGGGCGCCATCCCGGCGCGCTCATAGAGCCGGAACGCGCCGGTGTCGCTCGCCGCGTCGACGCCGAGCCCGACGCTGCGCTCGCCGCGCTCCCAGAAGCGCCCGAATGAGTCGCCGAGGAGCACAGCGCCCACGCCCTGCTTGCGCCACGGGCGACGCGTGAAGAGCACGTGGACCCAGCCGCCGCCGTACGTGTCGCCCGTGCAGATCGTCCCAGCGGCGATCTCGTCTCCGGCACGGACGACGCACCAGAGCGTCGGGTCGAAGCGCTCGCTCACGAGGTGGCTCTTGGACCACGACTCGACGTCGCGTGGCGTGCAGTCCCAGTGATCCGCGAACGCCTCCTGGTGCGCGGCGTGGAACTCGACTGCGTCACGCTCCGGGTCGAACGGGACGACGCGCAGCCCGTCGGGCCACTCTGGTTCGGGCGGCGGTGCTTCGAGGTCGATGCGCAGCTCGCGGAAGACGCGCACGGCGCCGTAGCTGAGCGACTCGAGCAGCCGGCGGGCTGCGGAGTCGGCCTCGAAGACGCCGTTTTGGATCCTGCGTGCTCCGCGGCGGGCAGCGTCCTCCTCGAGCCCGGTTGCGATCAGCTTCCCGATCCCGCGCCCGAGCAGATCGGGGTGGACGTACCCCTCGGCGCGCCAGAGCTCGCCTTGCTCGCCTTGCTCGCGCAGCGCGCCATAACCGACGATGCGGTCGCCGTCGCGGACGACGCGCGCGTTCTGCCCGAGGTCGAGGTCCAACCATTCGTCCTCCAGATCGGCCCGCGAGAACGCCGTCTGGCCATACAGCGACGACTCAAGCGCCACGACGACCTCGGTCACCGCCGCCGCGTCGGCGGCGACGGCAGGGTCAAGCCCGAACGAGCTCATCGCGCGCGCTCAAACGGCGCGTCACCAACGACCTGATAGGCAATACGGATGTCGCCGCTCAGGGCATACCGTGTCTCAGGCCGCATCGCCACATCTTCGCGTACTCGGCGCGCCGCGGGCCTGGAAATAGTCGAGGCCAGACCGCACATCGACTACTCGAGGGGCTGTCTCGCGCCTCCTGACTGCCGGCCGGCAGCCAGTGATGGTTCAACCAGGTGCGGACCCCGTGGCTTGCGACCGCTGTTCGGCACCATTCGTCGGCAGATCCATCGTGACCGCCGTCAGATCCGCTCGCGTGATCGCCTGATGCGTCAAGCCGAGACGCTCCTCGAACTCCTCCGACGTGAGCGTGCCCGTAAGCATCTCCTCACGCAGCTGTTCGATGACGCGTTCCCTATCAGCATCACCGATGCGCTCAGTGGGCACGTAGACGAGCGGCGCTGACACCTGAGGGGAGGCCGTTGCCGCCACTATCGCTGCCGCCGACGCCGCGGCCGATCCTTGGATTGTTCCCATCAGTTCGCGATGCCTCATCGCCTCGACTGTGCGTTTGCGTGCGCCACGGCGCAGCAGCCGGTAGGGGACGAGCCATAGCCCCCACGCCAGGTACCAGGCGGTGATGAATACCCACGCGACCACCACCAGGACGACGGCCAGTACGGTCATCGCGACAAGCGCCCCGCCGGCGTCCGCCCGGCGCCGGAGACGCATGATGCGCTGCACCGACCCCACGTAGCTCATCGGCGCGTTGATGATCACGTCCTCGCTCGCGAGGCGAGTCGGCGGCTGGATGCTCATGGTCGCTCCTCCCGAGGTGATGTGGACGCGCTTTGACGCTACGGTATCCCCGTCAGCCGACCACATCAAGAGCGCGACTTGCCAGAAGCCGCGCCCTGGGCTGTGCCATCTACCGCATAGTGCACCGCCGCGATGCGCGCCGTGCGCCGGGCTACGAGAGGCGCGTCGCCAGCGAAGGGAGAGTGGCCGCTCGGGAGTTCGCAGAACCCCTTCGTCCCGCCGGCGGGGCCACCCTCAGGGATCCACTGGGCCTGGAAGACAGCCCGTAGTCGTCGGCCCGCGCGAGCGCACCGCGGCGCCCGCCGTGAACATTTGCGTTCAACGGGATGTGGCTCTCGGACACTTCGGCGCACACGACTGCCTTGGCGACGTGCAGAGACCGCCAAGCGACTGGCCGAGGAAGGCGACAACTGCTCGCCGCATTGGCGTCTCGCGTGCCCTGCGCCCACGCGTCCCGACTTGTTGGCGCCAACAATGCGCCATTAGAGATAGCGTCTCGAGAATGGCCGACGAGGGTACGAAGGACGGGAAGCCCGCCGCGAAGGCGGACCACGAGCCGCCCGCCGGGGCGGAGACGACCGCCACATGGATGGCGGCAGGCGTATCGATCGACTACACCGCGAGCGCAAATTGGATCGTCCTACGCAGAAAGGAGAAGCCGGCGGCGGAGATCTTTTCCGTCTCGTACGTCGCGGACCGCGATGCCGACCGTCCGGTGACCTTCGTCTTCAACGGCGGCCCGGGCGCGTCGTCGGCGTACCTCCACATGGGCGCCGTCGGGCCGCTGCGGGTGGCATTTCCGGCCGACGGCACGCTGCCTCAGTTGCCGCCTCGGCTCGTTTCGAACGAGGAGTCGTGGCTCGCCTTCACCGATCTCGTGTTCGTCGACCCGGTGGGCACCGGCTTCAGCCGCGTCATCAACGACGACAGCAAGGACGGCGAGGAGAGAAAGAAGCAGGAGAATGGCGATGACGGCGACGCCCGGGAATACTTCGGCTACAAGCGCGATCTCGAGGCGCTGTGCGAGTTCATGGGTCGGTGGCTCTCCGGCCACGGCCGGTGGGGCTCTGCGGTGTTCATCGCCGGCGAGAGCTATGGCGGATACCGCGTCGGCCGGCTTGTGCGTATGTTGCAGGAGACGGCGGGTATCGGGCTCAGCGGCGCGGTGCTCATCTCCCCGGCGCTCGAGTTCGCATCGCTGTCGCCGACCGATTACGACGTACTCGCGTGGGTCGACCTCGTGCCGACGATGGCAATCGCCGCCATGCACCACCGGCGCTCGCGGGCGTTCGCGGCCAGCACGCCGCCCGAGGACATCCTTCAAGAGGCGGAGAGGTTCGCCACGGGCGACTACGCGACCCTCCTCACCCGTGGCGCGTCGATGCCGACCGTCGAACGCGACCGGATCCTCGCGTGGCTCGCCGACCTCATCGGCCTCCCCGCAGAGATGGTCGCGCGCGCTGAGGGCCGCATCACCATCGGCATGTTCGCGCGCGAGCTACTCCGCGACGAGCGGAAGGTGCTCGGGTTGTACGACGCGACAATCACAACCGCCGATCCGTTCCCCGATCGGGAGGCGTTCGCTGGTCCCGACCCGACGCTCGCCGGCATCGGTCCCGCGTACACGACGGCGATCAACCGGCAACTCCGATCGGAGATCGGCGTGGAGACCGATCGCGAGTACGTGGTGCTGAGCCACGAGGTGAACGAGTTGTGGCGCAACGACGCGCCGCAGGACTTCTTCACGCCGCCCGTCGGCGCCACCGACGACTTCCGCTACGGCATGTCGCTTAACCCGCACATGAAGGCTTTCATCACGCACGGTCGCTACGACCTCGTGACGCCGTACTATGCGAGCGATCGGCTGCGGAACCTCATGCGGCTCGACTCGAAGATGGCTAGCCGCCTGACCGTTCGCCATTTCGGCGGCGGCCACATGTTCTACGCCTGGGAGAAAAGCAGGCGCGAGTTCACCGCTGCGATCGCCGCGTTTGTCGCGGACGCAATCGCGACGGCGTAGTTTCGGTCATACCACGACGAGACCCCGCGGTGCATCGCCAGCGCTACGCCCGGCGCGCACAGCCCGTTGCACGACGACGCGGAAGCGCCGAGGAGACCGATTGGCCGCAGATCCTCGCCTGGTACGACGACCTGATGGGAAATAACCTTCGGGTCAAGCAGCGGCTGGTTGGAGGGTGACGGCGTGTCCGAGCTCTTGAAGCGTTGGCGACGAGGCGCTTGGTTGCGCGTGCGGGCTGCCGGGTTTGGAAGTAGTTGCACGAACGCGGGCGCGGGGCACCAGCCGAACCCTCCGAGCACCGGCCCGCGCTGGACACCAGTCGGAACCGGTCCAGCCGGCTTCGTCTCACGACACCCACCCGGACTATGAACACGCGGTGGTTGAGTCCCCTCGCGGCGAGCGCGACCTCCGCCGCGTACAAGGTACGGTCGCAGCGACACGCTGACCCGTGCGAATGCAATCCCCTATCGGGTATGCAAGGGATGTGGAATCTGCTGGTGATCTGTTGCGGATGGCGCGTGAGGCGGCTGGTTTGACACAAGCGCAGCTGGCGGTCAGAGCGGGGCTGCGGCAGAGTGCGCTCAGCAAGATCGAGAGTGGTGCCCTCGAGCCGTCATTCGCACGACTTCGCGCGCTGCTGGACGAGATCGCCGGGCCGGCCGGCTCGTAAACGAGGAGCCGGCGCTCCTCCACGCCCAGAACACCGAGCCCACGCGCGTGAGGCTCAGAGCACGCGACCGCGACCGTCTACGGACCTCGGACGAGCCATCCGAGCTCGGGGAGCCGGTAGACCGTGCGAGCTGGAGGTCGACAAGCTCCGTCGCGTCCTCGCTGCGACCTCCGCCGGAGAGGAAATTCGAGCTGCAGCTCGCCCGGCGAGTACGCGACCTGCCGCAGGTCAGCGGCGAGCGCCTCGCCGCACTGGCAGACGTCACATTGCCCGCGATTCCTGATGGCCTCGAGCGCACCGCTCTGATCGTCGCCGACGCCTCACGTTAGATCGAGGCCGAGCGCCTGGAGTTCTCGCTCGTGCGCGACCGCGGTCGCGCCGCCCTGGCGCCGACCAGGGGTCTCCTGTGGGTGCTCCACTCGATCGGTTGCTTGCCCCAAGCGGCTATCGAGCGCGGTGCGACCTGAGACCGCCTTCTACGGCGAGACGCTCGGCCTGCCGTTCGTCAAGCGCTACGGGAGCCGGCCGGGCGCCGAGTACCAGGCCGGCAACCTCACGCTGGCCATCATGCGCACCGAAGACTTCGGCGGCACCTTCTCGCGCAACGCGATGCCGATCGCTCTCCAGGTCGCCGACGTGGCCGTCGCGCGGGAGCGGCTTGAGGCAAAGGGCGTGCGTTTCGTCAGCGAAACGTTCGACTCCGGCGTCTGCTGGCAGGCGATCTGCCTGGACCCTGACGGCAACCCGCTGTCGCTGCACCACCGCTACGCGCCGAAGGACGAACGCCCCGCCGCACCATAGCCCGTCCCGGCGGGACAGCATGTCTGGACGGCACACGTTCGTGTCCGACCGAGATGACGACTGCTGCCTTGGGACGAAGTGGAGCCGTCATCCGCCGTGGAGTCGTGCCAGCGCCGCGTGTCGAGCGCCAGGCGGGCTTGAGGGCCGCGGGCCTGAAGTGGTGCCAGCGCACGATCTCCCTTCGGCGTGCCCCAGGACGTCTGCGGCGTCCGCGACGGTGTGGCGATGCGAGTGCGGGCCGCATGGCTGATTGAGGGGGTCCGGATGGATGGACCGGTGCGCATGGCCCCGCTGTCGCTCTCGCCAGTGTCTCTTGATCGTGGATACGTCGGGCGCGAGGCGCGCGAGATCTTCAATGCCGAGCTCACGGATGCAGGCTTCGTCACCGCCGTCGGCGACCGATTTGGGGGGCACAGATCGCGCCGTATCGCAGGCTCGTCCGTGTCATCAGCGATGAGCTCGATATCGACCGCGTGTCTGAGGTCGGCGCCCTCGGCTCGTTAGCGGCGAGGGTAGCCAATGTCGTCGTCCTGATCTGGGGTGGCGCGCCCGAGATCATCGCCGGCGCGACAGAAGTCTGGGACGAACGTCAAGGTGAGTGGCGAACTCTGTCCGTATCGGTGGGTGGCGGCGCCTCGCAGTCGAGCCTTGTGCGCACGCTTCTGCCTGACGCACCCTCGGGGTGTGTCGAGCCCGGGTTGCCGTAGACCTCGGCCCAGATTCGTTGCGACTGCTCTCTGAGTCTGCGAGGGCGTCAGGGCTGAGGCAGCCACCGGTATAGAGAGCCCCACGCGATCATCAAACCATGATGAGGCGTCGTATGGGGATACCTATGGTCATGTCCACTTCGTGCCGTTCCAGTGGAGGATCACGGTCTTAAAGTGGCTTCCGCCGGGTTGGCCCCGTTTCGCGGTGTAGGACGTTCCGACCGCCCATGCGTTGCTGGAAGAAGTGGCGGCCACGCCAGCCAGGCTGCCGTAGGCGCCAGGGTGCGGTATGGCGACACTCTTCCACGCCCGCCCATTCCATCTGGACATCACGGCGTGCGTGGGGCTGTCCCCCTCGCCCGACTCGCCGACCACCCAGGCGCTGGTAGCGGAGACCGCGGCCACGCCGGCCAGGGCGTAGCCGCCGGGCCCCGGGCTGCGTACCTGCTTCCACACGCGGCCGCTCCAGCGCTCGATCAGGCTCGCGCCCGGGCCGCACCCGCAGTTGGTGCTGCTCCCGACTGCCCAGACTCCGCCGGCGGGAGTCGCGGCGACGGCCTCGAGGTAGTCGAACACACCCATCTCGCTTGAGCTGGGGCTGGGCACCTGCTTCCAGACGCTGCCGTTCCAGTGCATGATCAGAGTCTTGCCGCTGCGGGCGGTGCCGACCGCCCATGCGTTCGTGGCGGAGGTGCCGACCACGTCGGACAGCGAGCTTCCGGCGGGGCTCGGGCTCGCGACGCGCGCCCAGGCCGATCCGTCCCAGTGGAGGATTAGCGTCTTGCCGCCACCGGCCGAGCCGACCGCCCAGGCATTGGTGGCCGAGGTCGCGGCCACGCGATTGAGGGAGCTGCCCGCCGGAGCCGGGCTTGCGACCAGCTCCCACGCGGTGCCGCTCCATTGCATGATGAGCGGCGCGCCGATGCCGCCCGAGCACCCGCTACAGCCGACCACCCACGCGCTCCCGGCGGAGGTGCCAGCCACTCCGTACAGGATGCTGCCCGCGGGCGCCGGGTTCGGCACCGGCGTCCAGGCAGTGCCGTTCCAGTGCAGGATCAGCGTCTTGCCGCTCCCCGTCGCGCCGATCGCCCACGCGTTGACGGCCGACACCGCGGCCACTCCCCGCAGCTCCCCCGCGACGGTAAAGGAGGTTGGGTCCGAGGAGCGGGCCTGCGCGGCTGCTACCGGAAGCTGGCTGAAGCCGATCTCCTCGCGAGGATCCCGTCGCGTTCCTCCGCGCTGGCAAGCCGCCCCGCCCTGTTCGATGACCGAACACCTCCAGCCGCCCGTGAGGGTGACGTACTGCTTCGCGCGTGGACCGTTGGGCGGACCGTGGAACTTGCCGTGACCGGAGACATAGTTCTTGACCGCCGCACGCGCCTGCGCGCACGTCACCGGGCCGCGACCGATCTCGACTCTCCAGACCGAGGCCTCGCTTGCCGTGGTCCCGCCGCCGTGCACCGTCCCACAAGACCGCCTAGCGGCGTCGGCCGGAATCGCAGCAAGAGCAACGGTGGTCAGGGCCACCATAACCACGATCACGAACCGCTTCCTGTGCACGGCGCTCACCACGACTCCTCCATGCAGCCACAGGGCGGCAATGTCAAACGAAACGGCCCGCACCGCCGCCCTGATGCCGCGGGCCCTGATGAGCGGTCTGCGGCAGATGCGGCCCACAACAGCCTAGCCACGAATATACGCTCCGCCAAGTGGAAGCGAGTCCGGGAAGACTACCGGCCTCACAGAGCACGACCAAGCGCCGAGTGAGCGCAATCGGGCGGGCGGACCTACGCCGAACGGCCCCGAAGCATCACCATAGTCGTCGATCCGGGCCGAACGACCGGTCTCGAAGACGAGCGTGGTGACGTTCTTCCCCCCAACTTTCGACCGGGTTCCAGCCAGCAAGGTGCCGTCAGTCCGACCGAAGGCAACAAGGGCAGTGGCCGTATCGTCGGGCTCATAGCGGATCAGGTGCGCAGATTCCGCGGAAAGCAGCCGTCCGACCTCTTCGGTGACCGCCCTGAACAACTCCCCCGCCGGTACCCTTGTGCGACCAGTGTCGCGATGCGCCGCAACGCCGCCTGCTCTTCGGCCAGCCCACGGGCCGGTTGGCATCGAAACGCTGACGGTCTCGAGATCCGCGGGAGCGGGGAAGACACTGCCGGGGTCGAGATGCGCATGCCGCGAGCAAAGCGGACCGGGCCGCCCAGTCCGAGGACGCGTGCGTGCGGACCCGCGGCCGTTCAGAGAACGCTCAGCAGAAGCTCCTCAGTCGCGCTTGGCGACGTACCAGATCCCAAGTGCCGGTAGCAGTTGCGCATCGATCAAGGCGTGCTCGTCTGCCTCAAGATCGCATCGTCGTAGCATGCGTGCGAGGTAGGGACGACCGACCTCGAGCGTGGGCGTGAAGCAGTTGGAAAGCGCCTCCCGGACCGTGGCCCAAGTGTGGAGGTCGCAGTGCTCACGCTGCCAGCCGGTGATCGAATTGTCGCCATCAGATGGATCGTGGCTGGCCAGCCACGCGGCAGCACGCTCGTCATAGGCATCCCACGCGAATTCGGACACGAAGAGTTGCCCCTCCGGGCGCAGATGCCCGTAGATGGACTGGAGCACAGTGGGGAGTTCTGCGTGGTGCAGTGCCATCGTGGCCGTGATCGCGTCGAATTCGCCGAGCCCCGTCGCGTGCTCCACCCGTGCTTGGACCAGACGTGGGTGAGCGGGCGCGTGCGGATCCACTCCGATCGGATCAAAGCCAAGCTCGGTCAGACGGTCGACCAGTCCGCCGTCACCGCAGCCGAGGTCCAGGATCCGAGAACCGCCAGCGAGCATCGCAGCGACAACGGCGTCGAGGTCCTTCCACCACCGGTCGTCGGCCATCCGGAGGACGCTAGCGTGCAGCCAATTCTCGCATCGCCTCCTGGACGATGACATCGGATGGGCCAACGGTCTCCCGGCGCCCATTCGCGCCACGGGGGTGCGGGTTGGCGTGCGTCTGGCGAATCCGAACGGGCTTATCCTTGCTCCGGAAGCTTGGTCCGGACCCCCTATGTCTAACCGATTGACGCTCAGGCTCAAAGCGAGGTTCTCTCGGCTTCTCGACCGGGCCGAGGATCCCGTGGAGCTCCTCGACTACAGCTATGAGCGGCAGGTCGAACAGCTGTACAGCCTGCACCGAGACATTGCTGATCTCGTCACCGCGAAAAAGCGTGTTGTGCACCAGCGCGATCGGCGGCGAGATCAGTTCCGGAAGCTCGATGCTGGTGCTCGCAGGGCGCTTGAGCTCGGCCGCGAGGACCTCGCCCGCCAGGCGCTCGAGCGCAAGCGGCTTGTGGGCCAGGAGCTCGTCGGTCTCAATCAGCTTGTCTCGGACTTGGAGTGTCAGCAGGCTCAGATGGTCGCGCATGGGCGCGGATACCGCTCGAGGATCGAGCGATTTCGCTTGCACAAGGAGGTTGCCAAGGCGCAGTATGTGGCCGCGAAAGCGCAGGTCGCGATCTCGGAAGCCGCCGCCGGTTTGTCCTCGCAGCTGCGCGAAGTCGGGGGGCGGATTGAGCGAGCCATGGAGAAGGCCGAGGACATGAACGTGCGGGCCAGCGTGATCGAGGAACTGGAAGGCTCTGGAGTGCTTGGCGCTATCGGGGCGGGCGAGGACGACATCGACCGGCAATTGCGCGAGCTGAGCTCCGGCGGGTCGATCGATGCCGAGCTTGCGCGGATGAAGCGTGAAGTCGACCGCGGGAAGTCCAGCAGTCCACCGGGCTAGCTAGCCCTCGGGACCGCCGCCACACGCCGTACCTTGGCAGGCGTAGCTTTTCGCGAACGCTTGGAAGGGCGTGCAGCGGCGGGAGTCGTGATGATCGTGTTGGCCGTGACTCGTGCCGCGGCGGCGGCGGCAGCGGACTTCACTTGGACCGGCGAGGGTGGCGAGGTCTTCGACCAAGCGGGGTCGAGGGTTGGTTGCGCGGTGAAGTCGAACTCCTCGAGCGTTTTGTTGGCCGGTAGCTTCGCGAATCGCATCCGGCCGTCGAGGCGGCGTTGCTCTTACGCGGCGACCTCGATCGCGAGGAGGTCGCGCATGAACTCGGTGTACCGGGCTTGTCATGCTCGGCGGAGTCCAGGGCCGGTGCGAGCGCCTCGGCCGTGACCGCGAGCTTGCGATACGCGAGATGTGACCGGCGGTCAAGGGCGGCCCGACAGGGCCGACTGAAGCGAGCTGCGAAGCGGCGCCCTTGTCGGCCGGGAAGCGGAGGCTACGATGGACGCGCTGTTCATCGTCGGGACTTATGTCTCTCTGAGCGGCAGGTGCATGGAGAGGGCGGGCGGAGCGTTCTGGGGGTGGACCGACCGGTCAGCGGTCGTCCTTTGGCGAAAGCCTGCGGCAGCGTCGACCGCGAGTAGGACGTTCTTGCTTGCAGAGCTCCATCCGGCAGCCTCGCGGGTCTGGGCTTCAGGACCCTGTCAGCGACTGCCGCGCCGCCTCACTGCTAGAGCGCTCACTAACAGTCGGAGGCCGGATGTTCGAACCACCCGAGCGCGGGTGGTTCAGGTCTGTGGCCGGCTCGACTCTGAGCGGGGGCTCAGTGACGGTGGGCTCGTCGAGCCGAGCCGGGTCACGGGGCGGCTGCTTTGAGGGCGTCGAGCTGGTGGCTTTGGTGCTTGAGGAGGCTTGCGAGGACCTGTTCGACGGTGCGTTGCCCGTCACAGAATCTGAAGCTGTCCTTCGGTGGGATCGTGTCCAGCTGGCTGTCGGTGAGCTCGGCGATTTGCCCGAGGGTGTCACGCGAGTCTGAGAGCTGTTCGACGACGGCGCCCACATCGATGTTGTCGGCGGTGTACTGGTGCGCGTGTTGGCCGGCGCCCGGTCCGTGTTCGATGTGACCGGTGGGTCCGTGGCCGAGGGCGCGGAGGAAGCGAGGGATGCGATGACCGCCGTTCTGGGACGGCTCGTGCGCGTCTGACATCCGGTCGCTGGTCTGAACGAACGCCGCGATCTGTTGATAGTTGTCCGCTGTGTGCCGCGTGTACGCGCCGACAGTTCCGTCGCCGAGCTTGTCCCGGCCAGGGCACGGCAGACGCAGCGTGGTCACGTCGAATGTCGACGCGAGGCCGATCAGCTCGCCGATCTGCCGATCGGCGGTCGCGTGGAGTTCTTGGCCACGGTCGGTCATTGAGATTCCTCTTGGGTTGGGTTCAATGGTGGGCATGGGCGGCGTGCGCACGAGTGCTGGGTGCGCTCCCGAGCGAGTACTTGTCGGGGTCGGTTTCGAAAGCGTGCAGGCAGCGGGTCGAGCAGAAGTAGTAGGTCTCGCCGGCTACCTCCTTGGTGACCGCCTTCTCGCGGTCGACCTTCATCCGGCAGACGGGATCGGTCACGCCGCGACGCGCGGTCATGTACATAAGGGCACTAAAGATGAGCACGCCGAGGATGTTCAGCGCGAGCTTGTAGTCCAGGCGGATAGAGCCGAAGATGTCGCGGCGGCTGGGGCGTGCCCCGGTCGGGATGAGACCGAGTCCGCCGAAGACGGCGTTGATGATCAGGGCGGCGATCACCATCGTGACGAACATCAGTGCCGTGATGCGCAATGCGAACGAGGTGCCGTAGTACTTGCGGTAGGCGACGATGATCGGCAGGACGATCAAGTCAGCGAAGAGGAACGCGATCACACCGCCGAAGGAGATGCCCCCGGACCACAGCACGGCGGCGAGGGGGACGTTGCCGACCGAGCAGACGAAGCTAAGCACGGCCACGATCGGTCCGAGGATCACGTTCTCGATCGTCCGGGGGAGCGCTGCGGCGTGCCTGATGAAAAGCGCGTTGAAGAACCCGTTGCCGAGCAGGCCGATGAACCCGGCGAGGAAGAACCCGATGGTGATCTCCTTGTAGAGCATCTGCCAGTCGCCGCGGAAGTTGTGAGCGACGTCTGACCACGAGTCCGCGCGGGTGACGCGCTGGCGCCAGGTCAGCTCCTCGGAGGCCGCCATGTGGTGCTGATGGCCGCTGTCCGCATCTTGGGCGTGGCGTCGGGCGATCTCCTCGAGCTGCGGGGAGATGAACAGCCGCAGGATCATGGTCATGATCACGATCATCACGATCCCGCCGACGTATTCCGCGAGCGTGAACTGCCAGCCGATCAGGACCCAGAGGACAAGCCCGAGCTCCCACACGAGGTTGGTTGACGCGAACTGAAACGCGAGCGCCGAGGCGGCCGACGCGCCCTTCTGAAACAGGGATTTGGCGATCGCGATCGCCGCGTAGGAGCAGGAGGACGACGCCGCGCCGAGTCCGGTGGCCAGCGCGATCGGGCGAGCACCGCTACCGGACAGGGCAGCCTCGATCTTTCTGCGCGGGACCCACGCCTGGACGATCGCTGAGATCAGGAAGCCGAAGACGAGCGCCCACCACACCGCGTAGGCCATCAGGAAGGACTGCTTGAGGCCTTGGACTAGATTGTCAAGAACAGCATCCACCCAACCCATTATACCCGGTGGGGGTATACTGAGGATTATGGCGAAACCAGAATTCACGACGACCACGCCGAGCCGTGGCTACTCGGCCACCAAGGAACAGCTGCTCACGCGGCTCGCACGAGTCGAAGGGCAGGTGCGCGGCGTTTCAGGGATGGTCGAGAACGAGCGCTACTGCATCGACGTCCTGACTCAGATCTCGGCCATTCAGGCCGCGCTTGACAAGATCTCCCTCGGCCTGCTCGACGATCACGCCCGTCACTGCATGCAAGGCAAGAGCGGCGCGCCAAGCGACCCTGAGCAACAGGTCCACGAGCTGATGGGCGCCGTCGGGCGGCTGCTGCACCACTGAGCGCGATAACCGACAGCGGCCGCGCGATCAGACAGCGTCGACCGACTCAGAGCTAACCGCGGCGAGAATCGCAGTGCGCTTGAGCGTGTCGGCGAATGCAACGGTTCTTGTGACCCAGCTGCGTCGTCTCGCCGGCGTCGTGAACGGGTGTGCTGGTGGTGGGGCGTCGGGCAGCGCGACGGTCGACGGGCGCTTCCTGGCCAAGTTCGCGTTCTCTGAGCCGACTGCTGTCCGGGTGTGGCACGAGGCTCGCGTGCTCAAGCTGCTCGCAGACCTGCCTGCATTCGACGTGCCCGACGTTGTCGCCGCCGGTCCGGACCCTGCGTGCCTGGCCACCCGGATCGTTGAGGGTGGGGCGCCGCTCTCCTATGAACTCGTGCGGTCATCGCTGCGCGCACGAGTTGATGTGCTCGGCGCCGAGCTGGCGCGGTTTCTCGCGAGCTTGAACGCCCCCCAGATCCTCGCGCTCGCCCGCGAGCGGCTCGGCAATCCACTGCGGATCCCGGACCCCGGGAGCCCGGCAGTTGCCATGTAAGGGATCGTTTCCTAACATATGGGATATGAAATCCACGTCGAACGCAAGCGCTCGGTCCAAACAGCGGTCTCGCCGCAGCTCTGCGGAGACACGAGAACACATCCTCGATGTGGCGGACCAGCTGTTCTATACGAATGGCGTCCGCGCCACCGGTATCGACGCAGTAGCTTCGACGGCCGAGGTAGCCCCCACGACTCTGTATCGCTTATTCGCCTCGAAGGACGACCTAGTCGCTGCATATGTCGAGCGGTGCAGCCAGCGCTATAAGGCGGTCTTGGCCAAGGCGACAGCGTCTGCCGCACCCACGCCTCGCGAGCAGATTCTCGCGATCATGGATGCCTTCGCGGCAGACGTTTTGTCCGGAGCGTGTCGGGGTTGCCCGTTCCTGATGGTGCTCGCCGAATATCCAGACGCGAACAGCCCTGCGCATGTCAAAGCGGTGGCGCATAAGGCGTGGGTTTGCGACTTGCTCCACGAGCTGGTCAGCCAGCTCGCACAGACGACCACGCTCGTGGATCCCGAATCACTCGCGGACGGGCTCGCCCTGCTCGCGGAGGGGATGTACGGCTCCGTCCAAGCACTAGGCCCATCCGGGCCCGCCGCCCTCGGTCGGACGTGCGCCGAAGTGCTGATTGACGCTGCCCAATCACACCAAGCAGCGCTCTAGCTGAAGACCCGTGGGCGGGTGGCTTGCAATGTTGGGGAACGCCGCCGGCGGTCAGGTGATGGAGCAGGCCGAGGGCTTCAACATCGGTCCCGCGACCTCGGTCGGCGTCCTCGCGGCGCTGATCATCCTCCTCATCACGTTCGGCTCGCTGATCGCCGCCGCCATGCCGCTGGTCACCGCCGGCCTCGGCCTGATCACCGGAGTCGCGCTGATCGGCCTGGCGACCCGCGTCACCAGCATGACGAACGTCGCCCCCGAGCTGGCGCTGATGATCGGCCTGGGGGTGGGGATCGACTACGCCCTGTTCATCGTCACGCGCTTCCGCGAGAACTATCTGAAGTACGGCGATCTCGAGCGCGCGGTGGTTGAGGCCATGGACCCCTCCGGGCGAGCGATCCTCCTCGCCGGTACCACCGTGGTCATCGCCCTGCTCGGCATGTTCGCCACCGAAGTCAGCTTCATGCACGGACTGTCGATCGCCTCCGTACTCACCGTGCTGCTCGTGATGGTGTCTTCGCTGACCGTGCTCCCGGCGATCCTCTCGCGCTTCGGCGACCGGCTCGTGCGCCGGAATGGGGCCCGCCAACGCCGATTCCGTCGACGCGCCCCGGCCCCCGCCGCGGCCGCGGCCCCAGCCGCGCTGCCCACGAAGTCGCGGTGGCGCCAGTGGAGCCTGATCGTTCAGTCGCGTCCGTGGCCGCTCGCCGCCGTCTCGCTCCTGATCATGGTCCTCGCCCTTATCCCCGTCTTCGGGCTGCGCCTCGACACCAGCGACGCCGGCAACGACCCGAGCAACACCAGCTCCCGTCACGCCTTCGACCTCCTCGCCCAGGGCTTCGGCGCCGGATTCAACGGCCCGCTGCTCCTCGTCGCCCAGTCGCCGCATCCCGGCCGGGCGACGGCCGCGATGCCGGCCCTGCGCGCTGCGGTGAGCGCCAGCCCCGACGTCGTAGCGGTGACACCGCCCCGCGTCTCGCGCTCGGGCAACGTCGCGGTGATGGAGATCTACCCCGGGTCGGCTCCGCAGGCATCGGCGACCACCAACCTGGTCAACCACCTGCGTAACGACGTCCTGCCGCCGTTCGCACACCGGACCGGCGTCCCCGTCCTCGTTGGCGGTTTCACCGCCGGCTCGATCGACTTTTCGCGCGTGCTCGCGAGCAAGCTGCCCCTGTTCATCGGGATCGTCGTCGTGCTCTCGGCGCTGCTCTTGTTCGTGATGTTCCGCTCCCTGGTGATCCCGGTGCAGGCGGCGCTGATGAACTTGCTGAGCATCGGGGGCCGCTCGGCGTCACCGTCCTCGTCTTCCAGGACGGGGTCCTCGGGAGCGTGCTCGGGATCGAGAAGGGCCCGGTCGAGCCGTGGATCCCCGTGCTTATGTTCGCCGTGGTGTTCGGGCTCTCGATGGACTATGAGGTCTTCCTCGTCTCCCGGGTCCGCGAGGAATGGATCCGACAGCGCAACGCGACCCACGCGGTGGCCGACGGCATCTCCTTCACCGGGCGGGTGATCACCGCGGCGGCGGCGATCATGGTCTGCGTCTTCCTGTCGTTCATGCTCGGCAACGAGCGAACGATCAAGGAGTTCGGCTTCGGGCTCGCGGCGGCGGTTTTCCTCGACGCGCTTGTCGTCCGCTGCATGCTCCTTCCGGCCGTGCTCGAGCTCCTCGGCCCCGCCACCTGGCGCCTGCCGAGCTGGCTCGACGCCCGGGTTCCCCACATCAACATCGAGGGCTCGACCGCGCGCGGAGCAACGCCGTACTTGAGCTGAGGAGGTCCCTACACGCCACGGTGGACAGACTGCTCATGGCATCTATCGAGTCACGTCGAAGGTCATCGGGTAGATGACCGCCGGAGGACCGCAGTCTGTCGGTGACGATCGTCCGCCAACTTGCCAGGTTTCTGCGCTGGAGGAAGGTCGGCGTCTCCCTCGAGGTGCTCGTGCGATTCTTTCCTTGAACGTCACGTCGAAAGCTGTACGGATTGAGCTGTTTGCGCGCGGCGCGACCTTGATCAGGGCGGTTGACGTGCTCGCGTCGATCTGATCGAATCCAGCCCTATGTCGTCTGGGGCGCAGCCGGGGGGCACTGCGAAGAAGAACCGTCTGCTCGGACTCTCGATTCTCATGCTGCTGATCGGGCTCGGCTTCCTCGCCGGCGCCTACTTCTCTTACATCGATCAGAACACCGGGCCGGAGGCAATGGCCAAGGTGTCCGACTGCACGGGCAGCTACGGGCGATACTCGTCGGGCGTCGTCTGCCAGGGAACCTGGGTAGTCGGCGGCGCGCTCGTCGGCGCTAACGGCCACGTGATCGTCGGCGAGGTGCAGGACGCCGACGACAGCGACGCGGGTCACACGATCAGCGTCCATCTCCACGGCGACACCGCTTATCCCACGAAGGACAGCCTGCGCGTCCCGATCATCTTCCTCCTGTTCGGTCTACCCGCCTTCTACATCGGAGTTCGGGTGCTCGTCTTCGGCGCACCTCTGTCGTGGACCAGCCGGCGCGCGCCCCGGCAGCCTGTCGTGTAGCCGCCCGGGTGCGCTGGCGCGAGGCTGTCAGTTTGACGAACGGCCAGGTGACCTGGTCGATGTTTGCGTCCCGTCGTCGAATTGCGTGAGCGGTCGGATGCCGGCCCTGTTGGGCAGGGCCGCGCGGGCGATATTGCTTCGCTACCGCGTCGATCGCGCCAGCTCGATGAGTTTGACGCGGAGGACGTCCGTCCGGTCCTGCTTCGAAGAGCGCTCCCGAAAAGCCATCTGCAGGGCGGAGGTCTCGTGCTGGCCGTGAATGGTCAGCAGTGGGCAGTGTCAGCCGCTCCACGGATCGGAAATTGACGATTCAGCGGTTGCGCGTCCAGGGCTCCGGACTCACAACCGAGTCCGCGCCGATGAGCACAGCGGCAGTCGCCCGTCGACCTCGTCTGCTTCTTCACCTGCTCGGGCTGCGCAGAGCTGTGATCGTCGCGCTCAGCAAGTTTTCCCGGGTGTCGTGCTTCCGGGCGCGAGGCAGGAGACCACTGGTGCGCCCGGGTGGCGCATCGAAAAGAGGTACACCTTCCCGATGTACCTGGGTTTGACGATTCGGACCGTGAGCCGCGCGCTGCGCGCCAGGTGACGCTTGTGGAAGCGCCCCGCGAGCGCGACGTTGACGGTGCTCGGCGGCTTGCCGCACTTCTGCTTTTTCTTTTTTGTGCTCCTGCAGCGTGGAGCAACGACCGCGATGGTTCGCGCACGCGGGCAGCCGTGGCCGGTACAGATGACGATGATGCTCGCGCCGACGGGGGCCCGGTCAACGGTCAACTGCCGAATGGTGACGGCGTGCTCGGAGGCGGCGAACGTCCAAGTCATGGTCGCCTCGATGATGCCGATCGGGTTGCCCGAGATCGTCGGCGTCGCCGACCCGCTGATCAGACCGGTGGGGTCAGAGGTCGACGCGGCGCTGGTTCCGTAGAAGTTCCTTGCCGTCTCCTGGACCCGGAGGGTGCCGCCGAGGTCGGCCGCCCTCAGCGTGTATGTCGGGGCGGTGGCGCCGCTGATCGGGGCGCACGTGCCCAGCGCGCCGGTCGAGTTGCAGAGCTCCCACTGGTAGGAGTAGCCCGTCAGCGGCACGCTGCTCGACCACGTCGCGTGCGCTTCGCTGAGCACTTCGCCGACAGCGAGCCCGCCGCTCAGCGTCGGGGCAAGAGATACTGTCGGTACCGGCGCGGTGATGATCACTTCCGCCGGATCGGTGCTGTCGGTGGTCACGGACACGCTCGATCCCGCCCGAGCGCCGCTCGAGCCGCCGCCGCCCGCGCCGGCGTAGATCGTCGCCGTTGTACCAGGCGGGCTGTAGCACTGTCCGCCGCCGCCGCCGCCGTACAGGCCGCCGCCGCCCCCGCTGCTGTCGGGGGTCCCCTCGATCAAGAATGTAAAGCCGTCGCCGCCGAGGCCGAGAGCGCCAAGCTCTCCCGGCTCCCCGTTCGTGTCGCCCTCGCTCTGACAGTAGTTAGTGGTGTCTGTGGTCGTCGCGCCGCTGCCCGCGGCGCTCGTAGTCGCGCCAGAACCGCTCAGCACCGAGGCGCCCGCTGCGCCGGACCCATCCGCGTTACCTGCGTTGCCGCCGTCGGCGACGTCGCTCGCAGCACCACCGCCGCCGGCGACGGCCAGGCGCGACGCCAGCGACCCCGAACTCCCGCCGGTCGCGCAGCCCAACCCGCAAGAAACCGTCCGGATGTCCGAGGCGCCACCACCGCCGAATGGCCCGCCGCCGCCTCCGTCGAACCCGCCCGCCCACGGAGCGGACGCCGCATGGGACCCGACGCCACCGACCTCGACGTACAGCGTCGACGTTCCGGGCGGCACTGGAACATCGGCGCTCAACATCGCGCCGAACCCACCAGGGTTCGTGCCGATACCACTCACCGAAAAGCCCCTCGCGCCAACAGCGACAACATGCACGCCCGTCACCCCAGCCGGCACCGCAAACGTCTGCTCCGAGTCTGTAAACGCGAACGTCGCCGCCGACGCTCCTGAAGCAGCGATCGCTCCAATGGCGATGAGCGCAAGAACGTACCCCACGAATGCGCGTGCCCTCATATCTCCCCGACTCCCGTCAAAATCGACCTGCTACGGTCCCGCACCTGGGGCCAAAGCAACACAATAGCGACTAGCCACGAGCACCGCGAGTCGCACACTGCCCCCGCGCCGTCGCCCGAGACGCCTGCCGAGAAACAGGTGCGCTGAGGATACCCCCTCAGCCACTACTGAACGACTCTGCTCGATCGCCTCACGCACGTCCTTATGGACAACGAGGCCGGATACGACCGCGTTCTTCGCTCAATTAAGACACCGAGCTCTCAAGCGCGGCGACGACCGCCCTTGCCGTCTTCTTATCCGATCGCGGGACATCGAACTCCCACAGTTGGCCGTTATCGAAACGCAGCCTCAGGTGCGAGACCATCCTCCCCTCTTCCAACTCGGCCGACGCCAGCTCGCTCCTGGGCACCCGCACCAGAGCCTCGTTCGTGGGCGTCATCTTCCAACCTAGCTTCGTTTTGACCACCGCGACGTCAGTCGCGCTCACAGCAACGTAACCCACGCGACCAAAATCAGGAAGATCAGCCGCCCCCTTCGCGCGGTCGCGTGTCGCGAGCACCGCCGCCGCCGAGCCGACAAGTCCGGCCACCTCACGGCCAGCCGCGCCAGCCACTCGCCTCTTCGTGAACCCCTTGGGATTTACAAGCGTGCCAGCGATCTCTGGCGCACCGAGCGCCACGGAAGCATCATTAGCCATTCAGCAACCCCCTACCTTCTCCCGAAGTAATAGTCCAGCCGTCCAGCAAGCTGACCGGCGTCAGGCAATAAGGTAGCGGCTAAACGAGACCGGTGAAGCAGAAACGCTCTCATCGTCCACCTCCACTCGAGCGGGTCGGTGGGAGGCAGCCGGTGCTTTACGACTGTTCGATGCGCCCGAACGGACATCCGCTGAGGTGCGCAGTGACCCAAAGCAGTTTTGTCCACTCGAGCCCGTCAATGCTCTGCCCCAGCAGCGATCACGCTGCGCTCCGGATCGTCGTGGCTCCTACCACGCGCCTACGTGATGAGAGGGATGATCAGCAGCGCCACGATGTTGGCCACCTTGATCATCGGGTTGATGGCCGGCCCTGAGGTGTCCTTGAATGGGTCGCCGACGGTGTCGCCGGTGACTGCCGCGGCGTGGGCCTCTGAGCCCTTGCCGCCGAACGCGCCGTCCTCGATCAGCTTCTTGGCGTTGTCCCACGCGCCGCCGCCCGCGGTCATCGAGATCGCCATGAACACGCCGACGACGATCACCCCGATCAGCAGACCACCGAGCGCCTCGATGCTGATCAGACCGACGATCACCGTGAACACGATCGGGATCAGAGCGGGGATGATCATCTCGCGCTGCGCCGCCTTGGTGACGAGGTCGACGCAGGTTCCGTACTCGGGCAGCTCGGTGCCGTCCATGATCCCCGGCTTCTCCCGGAACTGGCGGCGGACCTCCTCGACAACGGCCGATCCGGCGCGTCCGACCGCCTCCATCGACAGCGCGGCGAACAGGTAGACCATCAGCCCGCCGATCAGCAGACCGATCAGCACGGGCGGGTTGCCGATCGCGAAATCGGGGTGCTTGCCCTTGCCCGCGAGCTCCTGCTCGAAGGCGTTGAAGAGCACGAGCGCGGCGAGTGCCGCCGAGCCGATCGCGTAGCCCTTGGTCACCGCCTTGGTCGTGTTGCCGACGGCGTCGAGCTTGTCGGTGACGGTACGGACATCCTCGGGAAGGTCGGCCATCTCGGCGATCCCGCCGGCGTTGTCGGTAACGGGCCCGAAGGCATCGAGCGCAACGATCAGGCCACAAAGCGAAAGCTGAGCCATCACGGCAACGCCGATCCCGTAGATGCCGTCAGCGCCACCACCCCCGAGCTTCCACGCGCCGAAGATCCCGAACGCGATCACGAGCGCCGGCAGCGCCGTCGCCTGGTAGCCCTGCGCGAGGCCCTGGATGATGTTCGTCGCGTGACCCGTCTGCGACGCACTCGCGGTGCTCTTCACCGGCGAGAAGCGGATCGAGGTGTAGTAGTCGGTGATAACGAAGAGCAGCGCGGTGACGCCGAGACCGATCAGCGCGCAGAGATAGAACTTCCACCAGTGCGGGGAGCCAGCGGCGCCCTTGCTGTACGTGACGCCGTCCATCAGCCATTTCGTCACGGGAATGAACGCGAGCGCCGCAAGGCCACCGGACACCGCGAGACCCTGATACAGCGCCCGCTCGACATTGCCGGCCTTCGACTTCACAGCGAACGTGCCGATGATCGAGGCGACGATCGAGACGCCACCGATGACCAGCGGATACAACGCCACCGCGCTGGTCTGATGGAACAGCAGGATACCCAGGAGCATGACCGCGACCGCGGTGACGGCGTAGGTCTCGAACAGGTCGGCTGCCATGCCCGCGCAGTCGCCCACGTTGTCGCCGACGTTGTCCGCGATCACGGCGGGGTTGCGCGGGTCATCCTCGGGAATGCCGGCCTCGATCTTGCCCACCAGGTCGGCGCCCACATCCGCGCCCTTGGTGAAGATACCCCCGCCGAGGCGGGCGAACACGGAGATCAACGAGCCGCCGAACCCGAGACCGATCAGACCGTCGACGGCGTGGGTCGAGCTTTCACCAGCAATCCACGTGAGCACGCCGTAATAGCCGGCGACGCCGATGAGCGCGAGTCCGACGACGAGCATGCCCGTCACCGCGCCGGCACGGAAAGCGACGTCGAGCGCGCGGGAGACACCACTACGCGCCGCCTCGGCGACGCGAGCGTTCGCCCGGACCGAAACGTTCATGCCGATATACCCAGCGCTCGCGGACAGCATCCCGCCAATGGCAAAGCCGATCGCGACACGAATATTCTGAATCGGGATCAGCGCGATGAAGAGAACGACACCGACGCCAGCGATCGTCGTGTACTGCCGGTTCAGATAGGCGCGGGCGCCCTCCTGAACCGCCAACGAGATCGATTGCATCTTCTCGTTGCCAGGAGAAAGCGCCAGCAACGAACGCGCAGTGACCGCGCCATAGAAGATCGCGCACGCTGCGCCCACAAGCGCAACCAGGACGCCATGATGCGTCAGAAAGCCAGACAAATAGTCCTCCGCAGAGCAAGTTCCAGCGATCGCGACGAAGCGGACGGAGTCCGGCGAGGCGTGCTTGACTGGACGTCACGAACTGAACGTCGAGAAGCCGCAGTCACAGATCGCGCCAAAGCGGTTGTTGAGGTCGATGAACTCCTGGAGCATGTCCTTGTCGGTCCCGGGGTTTCGTGAGTTGTTCTTGTTCGCAAGCGGGCCCTTAGTCAAGTCGATAGACACGCGGACGGCGCCCGAGTGAAAGCTAATGCGGATGCCCCTCTCGCACTCGTCGTGAGATCGCTGAGGCATTGCTCGCGCGAGTATCCGCGAGCTCGGCGATCTTAACCGCGGGAGTGGTCATGCGTTGATCGGGTGCTACACCTTGCGTTCGAGGATCGTTATCACCGCGACCGCGTTGTCGCCCTCGACAAAGCCGCCAGCGTTCTGGGCCAGCGCGAGCTTCGGCATCGGGTCGATCTGACGCGCGTCGGCTCGGCCGCGGAGCTGGGCTACGAGCTCCATGATCTGCAGGACGCCGGTCGCGCCGACCGGATGGCCCCGCGAGAGCAGGCCGCCGCTCGTGTTGACCGGCAGCGACCCGCCGAGCACCGTACGGCCTTCGGAGATCAGGCGATGGCCCTCGCCTTCGGCGGCGAGGCCGAGATGCTCATACGCTTCCAGTTCGGCGGACGCGGTCGCGTCGTGGATTTCGATCACGCCCACGTCGTTCGCTCCGAGCCCGCTCTGCTCGCGTGCAGTCGCGGTTGCGCGTTGGACGACGGAACCGGGCGCGGAGCCGCCGGTCGCGCTGAGCGCGCTCGCGCGCACGTGAATCGCGCTGTTGGCACCGTCGGGCGTCCCGGTCAGAACGAGCGCCGCTGCGCCGTCGCCGATCGGCGAGCACATCGGCAGCGTCAGCGGCTCGCTGATCATCCGACTGCCGAGTACCTCCTCGACGGTCATCTCCTTTCTGTACTGGGCGCCGGGATTGCCGGTAGCATGGCGGCGATTCTTGACCACGACACTGGCGAAGTCGGCCGGTTTCCAGCCATATCGGTCGATCCGCCGAAGCGCTCGGGCGGCGTAACTGTCCATAAAAACGCTGTGGTCCTCGGGTGCATCAGCGAGCAGCTCTACATCGGCCGCCCCCTCCAGCGCCTTGATCGGCCGACGGCGATCGATGTGCGACATCTTCTCCGAGCCGACAACGACGACCGTCTCGTAGGCGCCCGCGTCGATCGCCTGACACGCGAGGTGCAGCGCGGTCGACCCGCTCGCACAGGCGTTCTCGACGTTCACGATGGGGATCCCGCCGTAGCGCGAGTGACGCAGGGCGACCTGCCCGCGCACGCACTCCTGGCCGGTCATCAAACCCGAGAGGGCATTCGAGAAGAAGATCGCATCGACACGATCAGGGCTGAGCGCGGCGTCGCTGAGCGCCGCGTCCAGCGCCTCGATCGCAAGGCTCGCGACCGAGGCGTCAGCGAAGCGCCCGCACGCCGTTTGACCCGCTCCAACGATGTAGGCCGAGCTCATTGAGTTTCTCCGAACTGATCGAGGTTGAACTGCCCGGCGCCCCCAGCGCGAGTAGCGCCGCGGTGACTCCACAGATCTCGGCGGCCCACGCCGCCCATGAGGAGCGCGTTCACCAGGCTGAGCATCCGGTTCTCCTGGGCGGTGAGCATTCTGAGTCGTTCGTTGCCTGCGGGTGGCGCTGGGGCTTGTCGAAGGCCAGCCCAGCTTGGGGCGCGAGACGGCCTTCCAGCCGGCACGGCTGGAAGGCCGTTGTCGAGCTTGCCTGCGTCTAGACGCCTAACTCTTGTGACGCGAGCCGCGCGCCTTCGAGGCGGTTGGTGATCTTCTGCATTGCGACGTCGCGAGCGAAGTCCGGCGAGCCGTGCTTGGGCTTGACGTCCCTGCTGAACGGCGAGAAGCCGCAGTCATCGGTCGCGCCGAGACGGTCCACGGGGATGTGCTTGGCCGCGAGCAGCAGCTCGTTCTTGACATGCTCTGCTGTCTCGACCTCCGGGTTGAGCGGGTTGATGACGCCCATGAAGCAGACCTGCGGGACGCCGTTGGCGTCTGCGCGGCTGTACTTTCCGCACAGCCGGTAGACCTCCTCGCGGTCATCCTCGCTCGCGCACTGAATCAAGAAGTAGCCCGCGTTGATATCGAACATGTGCGAGAGCAAAAGCTCGTACGGAACCTCTTTGCTGTGCACCGAGTCGCAGTCCCCCCCGGGACAGGTATGGATCCCGATGTCCTTGCGCTCCTCAGCGGTGAAGCGGTCAAAGAGCCGGTTGTTGAGGTCGATGAACTCCTGCAGCATGTTCTTGTTGGTCCACGGGTTACGCGAGTCGTTCTTGTTGGCCAGCCGACCTTCGGTGAAATCGACCGAGACCCGCGCCGCGCCCGCGGCGAAGCACTCGCGGACGTCCTTTTCGGCCTCATCGATCACGTCATCAAGGAATTGATCTCGGGAATAACCCGGGAGCTCACCCTCTAACGGGTAGAGCAGCATCATCATCGATGGCGCGATCACCGCTTGCTTCACCGGGTGGCTGGCGATCGCCTTGTTCTTCTTGACGAACTCGGACGCATACCGCTTATATCGAAACGGCCCTCCGGTCAGGCGAGGCAGCTGGCGGTGATGACCGTCATCGAAGATCGCGAAGTATTGCCCGTCCCCAGCGAGGTGGTCCGCGAGCCCCGTGCCAGCGAGTGTGTCGGTGAGGTTGTACGTCGCGAAGCTCGACTCACGGTTCTCACCGTCCGTCACGATCGGCTCGCCCGTCGCCTCCAACCGCTTGATCGAGTCCTCCGCCGCCGCGTCCTGCGCAGCCTCGAACTGCGCCAGCGTGATCTTGCCTTCGTCGTAATCGGCGTAGGCCTCCTGGAGCTTCATCGGCCTTGGTAGGGAGCCGACGAGTTCGGTGGGGATCGGCATGGTGTGTCCTCTCCTTGTGGGAACGGTTGCAGATGATCAGCTGAACCGCTACTGATCGAGCGCCGATGCCCGTCGTAGCGAATAAGACTGACCGATCTCCCTCTTTCGAACAGGACCTTACTACCTGGCTGATCCTCAAGTCAAGTCTCCGGGACACCATCGAGTGACGGCCAACCGCGCAGCGCCTAGGCCGAATTCCGGGCTCGCGTTGCGTGCATCATCAATCAGGAAGGGAAAGCGACTCGACCTCTTCCCCGCAGACCCGAGTCTGCTCAGTGCTCTGGCTGTTCGCGACAGGCAGCGAGCCCTCGACCTGTGCTTCTGGCGTCAGCTTCTGCGGCCTCACGGTGACCGTTGACATGTGGGTCAGTCAACTGCCGCTTCGAGCGGTGGCATCCGATGGTGCGACCGTCGGGGACGGAAGAGGCTGTCCTAGCTCGCTTGGCGAAGTAGAACGTCGCCCAGCTTTTGCGCGCGCCGAGCCGCGTCGCTGTCGCCCTCGGCCGCAGCGACGATCGATCCCTTCATCAGGATGTGCCACTCGCGTGCGAAGTCCTCGGCCTCGGTGATCCCGGTGCGTCGGGCCAAATTCTCGACAAATGCCTGATACCAGTAAGGTAGGAGGCAGGCGCGGTGGATCGGATGCGATGAATCGGGGTGCTCGCGCATGACGTTGATGAACGAGCAGCCTTCGAAGTCCGGACGACGGAGCCATTCGTCGAAGGCGTCGAAGATCGCGAGCAGGCGTTGCTTGGGAGCGGGGGTACTGCGCTCAACTTCGGCCTGAAGCCATCGCTTGGTCCACAGTTCCTTTCGGCACTCGAGGAAAGCCAGAACTAGATCCTGCTAGGAGGCAAAGTGTCGGTACATGGTCGGGCGGGCGATACCAGAGAGATCGATGATCGCGTCGATGCCGGTTGCCTGGACGCCCTGAGTTGAGAACAGCTCGTACGCAGCCGCTACTAGTCGCGCACGAGCGTCACCAACCGCGGCTCACTGCCCGTTCCTCGACATCAAATCTGACGTCAGCACGATTTGACCTTAGCAACCCGGGATCGCGGCTCCTGGCATCGCACTTGACTTTGAACTCCAGATAGGGGTAATGTTCCCAACGAGGGAGAACGATCAGTCTTATAAAAAATGTGTAGCCAACGTAACCTTGGAGTGGCCATCCACACCGCGTCATTCCGGTCCGCTACCTGCGACCGCGGTCTGGCCCCGTCGGCGGATTCAAGGGCGGACTGGCGATGAGATGATTCTCCTCGAGAGCAACAACCTGCAGTTGGCCTCCCGCCGCGACTCGCATCCCGAGTCGTGCGTGACGCTGGCTGTCGACAGCCACGGCCGCGCCAACCACGGATCTGCCACGAGTGCCGTGGACGTGCTAGCTGCGAATTGGGGCCGCGAGTCCGAGAGCTCACCTAGCGGCCTATCCCGGGGTGGGACCGCATGGGATTTGTCGGCCGCGCCTCGCCGTACCGTCGCCGCCGATGTCCAGAACGCTGGTTCTTGAAGTCTCACAACAGGATCACAAAAGCGAGGCCCGCTATGACCGCCAGACGCAGCGACTACCTGTTCACCTCCGAATCCGTGACTGAGGGGCATCCCGATAAGGTTGCCGATCAGATCTCGGACGGCGTGCTGGACGCTGTGCTACACG
>Ga0302225_10000419_pt1 | contig 31167 bp, 29 predicted proteins | sample II_Palsa_E3_2_FD_193515 | JGI IMG/M metagenome (GOLD analysis project Ga0302225, IMG submission 193515) | Peat permafrost microbial communities from Stordalen Mire near Abisko, Sweden - II_Palsa_E3_2 | ecosystem: Environmental > Terrestrial > Soil > Palsa > Peat permafrost | place: Sweden...
ACTTCTTAAATAAGCCCCCGTTGGATGCTTTCTTCTCAGTCATATTAGTAAATGTTTTTATTGTTTAAGTTTTTGCAAAGCTATTAAACCGCCTGCTAAATTACGCACATTTTCATAGCCGTTTTCCTGTAATAATGCACGTGCTGTTTCGCTGCGCATGCCGATTTTACATATAACAACAATTTCATCGGTTTTGTTATAATTCAGCTCATCTAAAGCAGATGCTAATTTTGATAAAGGTAAATTTTGCCCGCCAATATTATAAGTCGAAAACTCAATAGGCTCGCGAACATCCAGCAGATTTACTGTTTCTCCTTTTTGTATACGATCAGTAAATTCAGTTGCACTAATTGGCTGGGGCATCGGATTTTTTGGCTTGTGAAACCGTCAGATTAATGTGTGTACCTAAGCTGGTTTTACTTACAGAATCTGTTTTAGCCGGGAATTGAGCCGTAACAACCACGCTATTTGAGTCTGTTATAGCACCCGAATAGGTAATTGTACCAATAGATAATCCTGCACCTTTAATAGCGAATTTAGCAGCATCGAGGTCTTGGTTTATCAAATCAGGTATATCTACTTCACTAGCCCCAGCTCCATTACCAATAACTAAATCCAATTTTGAACCTTTCGGTAATTTTGTTCCCGGTTTGATCACCTGCCCCGCGAAACGCACTTCTAAAATGTGATTGGCAATATCTGCACGAGTGGTGGTATCACCAACTTTTAAGCCATAGTTTGCCAGTGTGGCGGCAGCTTCCATATAATTTTGGTCGGAAAGATCAGGTAGGGCAACATTGGGCGCAAGGCGGGTAACCATAGTTAAATAAATGACCCGATTAGCTTTTACATTAGTACCTGCATCAGGGTCTTGTTCAACAATGGTTCCGGGTGGTTGGTCTGGTACATAAACCGAATCAACCTGATAATTAAATCCTTGATCGGTTAAGGTGCTGATCGCTTTATCAATCGACATCCCTTTTAAAGCCGGAACAGGTGCGCCAGAGCCATGACGGGTATAATAATCCAAACTTAAATAAGCTATAAAAACCAGCAAAAACACGGATCCAAGCGCCGCGAAAAAAGTGTTACGAAATGAGTTGGTTTTTAAATAAGCCCAAAATCTGTCCATGTATTCGTTTAATATTGCGATACCAAACATAGTGAATATTTCGGAATTTGAATTTACTACTGGTGAAATTGCTCAGCAGCACAATCATTTATATTTTGCGAAATACGACCGTAAACAAATATCTTTGAAACACTATGACAACGAAAAACATTGCCCTTTGCGCCGGTGGCTATACCGGGGAATACGAAGTATCTATCAATAGTGCCAAAAATATAGCCGCTAATCTCGATCTTGTTAAGTACAAAGTATATACGGTATTGATTAACCGTGATAGCTGGTTTTATGATACTGGCAGCGAGCATATCAGCATAGATAAAAACGATTTTAGCCTAACCATAGCAGGGGAGAAGGTCAAGTTTGATTTTGCTTTTATTACCGTGCATGGTACACCCGGCGAAGACGGTAAATTGCAGGGTTACCTGGATATGATGGGGGTGCCTTATAATACTTGTGATGCCACAACATCGGCCATTACCATGAATAAGGCGTATACCAAAACCATTGTACATGGCATACACGGCCTAAACGCCGCGCGAAGCATGCAACTACACCGTAAAGATGGGCACGATGTGGCTACCATAGCTGCGAATCTCAAATTTCCTTTGTTTATTAAACCTAACAATGGCGGCAGCAGTGTAGGCATGAGCAAAGTGCATAATATAGCAGGTTTACCGCCAGCTATTGAAAAAGCTTTTCATGAAGATGACCAGATATTGGTAGAAGAATTTATCAAAGGTCGCGAATTTAGTCGTGGTATAGCCCGCATCAAAGGCAGGATTGTGGTATTGCCTGCTACCGAAATCATCAGTACCAAAGAGTTTTTTGATTACGAAGCCAAATACACGCCCGGTGCATCGCACGAAATTACACCGGCCGATTTAAGCCCGAAAAAGAACGAGCAAATAGCTGAAATACTTACCGAAATTTATCTGCGCCTTAATTGCAAAGGCATGGTGCGTATTGATTTTATTTTGCTGGATGAAACGCAGGATTTTTATTTTATCGAGGTAAATACCACACCCGGCCAATCATCAGCCAGCTTAATACCACAACAGGTTAGGGCAGCAGGAATGGATTTGATGGAGTTTTATGGGGATTTGATTGAAGGATGATTTGCCCGTAAAGAAATTTAAATCCTTATAGGGAAATAAAGCCAACACCACCTATAATGTTATTACGTATATTGTTTGTTAGACATTTATATGTTTATATTTAAACATATAAATGTCTAACGTGTTATAAATATAATGAATTATAGCTGCCTGTACCTATCCACTATAAATGGCCAACACCAATAAATCAGAACAATTAATTTATGCCAATAAAGAGCTTGTTTTTCAGAACGAGGAGAAGGAAAAACGTGCTGCAGAATTAATCATTGCCAATACTGAGCTTGCTTTTCAAAATGGAGAAAAAGAAAAACGTGCCGCAGAATTAATTATTGCGAATACTGAACTCGCTTTTCAAAACGAAGAAAAAGAAAAACGTGCCGCAGAATTAATATTGGCCAATATTGAGCTTGCTTTTCAGAATGAAGAAAAAGAGGCTCGTGCCGCTGAATTGATAATAGCTAATAATGAGCTTATATATCAAAATGAAGAAAAAGAAAAACGCGCTGCTGAACTGATTATCGCTAATAATGAACTCCAGTTTCAAAACCTTGAAAAAGAAAAGCGTGCTGCGGAGTTGGCAATTGCAAACGTTGAACTGGCTTTCCAAAATCATGAAAAAGAAGCTCGTGCCGCTGAATTAGTAATAGCTAATGTTGAACTTGTTTATCAAAATGAAGAAAAAGAAAAACGGGCATCTGAATTAGATTTCGCTTATAAAGAACTAAAAAAGACAGAAGAATATTTAAAGAAATACGTAAAAGGCCTTGAGGAAATGATGTTTATTACATCGCATAAAGTAAGGCAGCCCGTAGCTAATATATTGGGTATTACAAATATATTAAGAACGCTGGTTAACTCTCCTTTACAATTAAAAAAGATGATAGGATATTTAGAGCAGTCTGCAATATTGCTTGATGAATTTATTAATGAACTTACCGACTTTACAAGGAACCTTGATAAAAAGAATAAGGAAAAGTAATCAATCACAAACCTTACTCGCCACATAATGCTCAACCACATCCTGCGGAATGGCAATTCCTTTGCCGGTGGCCATATCAATCATCACAAAATCAAACCAGCCATCGCAGCAAACTTTTTGGGAGGCTTTACTTACAATAGAAAAATTAACGCGGCATTTTTTGCTGTCGATGCTTTCCACACTCGTGCGCACTAAACAGTATTCATTCATTTTTAAGGCACGCTTAAAGTCCATTGCCACACCACGCACCAGCCAACCGAAACCACGCTCTAAAAACATCTCCATACTAAAGCCATAACAACGCTCCATCTGGTCGTACCGGGCAGCCATTACATAATCAAAATATCGGCTATTGTGTACGTGATTGTACATATCTATATCATCGGGACGTACGCGAAGTTCGGTTTCGTAAGTTTTAAACATGGTTCAATAAAAATTCAAAAGTAAATATTCAAAGCACTTCGGCTAAGTATATTGCAAAATAGGTTAAGGAATGTTGTTGCTTTTATAAGTTAACCAATCGATCTATCAGCTCTGCCTGTGCAGGATTGATTTTTCTTTTCGCTTCATCAACCCCAAACCATTCGGCACGGTCGATCTCCGGAATAGTAATTTTCCTGCCCGATTTTGGTGGCCATTCTACCTCGCAGGTATTGCTGAAAATAGTTTCATGGTCTATATCACCTTCAACAGCCCAGGCATATACCGTTTTGCCACTTTTTTGGCGGATCGAGCCTAATGAAATAAACTCGCCATCAATCGTACTGCCAATTTCCTCCTCAAATTCTCGCTTTGCAGCGGTAAGCGCTTCTTCATCATCTAAAAACTCACCTTTAGGTATCGACCAACTGCCTTCATCCTTATTTTTAAAGAAAGGCCCACCCGGATGGGCAAGAAAAACCTGTAATATGTTATTTAGCTTTCTGTATAAAAGAATTCCGGCGCTTTGTTTAATCGGCATATTGTAATATTAGTTACGTAATTAACACAAATTACTACAATTAGTTAGTTTTGCCTTATAAAAAAGCTCACCATTAAGGTGAGTTGAAGAACATATGTTTACAGGAATAATAGAAACTTTAGGAAAAGTTGTTGATCTGAAACACGATCAAGGTAATTTACATATCACCGTTGAATCAGGCATTGCCGCTGAGTTAAAAATAGACCAGTCGGTTGCGCACAACGGCGTGTGCTTAACTGTAGTTGCTTTGGCTGATAGCAAACACACCGTTACTGCTATTGAAGAAACACTAAACAAAACCAACATCGGCCACTTAAAAACCGGCGATTTGGTAAACCTGGAACGCTGCATGCAGATGAATGCACGTTTGGATGGCCACATTGTACAAGGCCATGTTGACCAAACCGCTACCTGCATAGCTTTTAATGAGCTAGATGGTAGCTGGGAATATACTTTTGAATATGATGCTTCGACAGGAAACGTTACCGTTGAAAAGGGTTCTATATGTATAAATGGTATCAGTTTAACCGTGGTTAACTCTACTGAAAATCGTTTTTCGGTAGCGATAATACCTTACACTTTTGAACATACCAATTTGCAGCATGTGCGTACAGGCTCGGTTGTAAATTTGGAGTTTGATATTATTGGAAAATACGTTGCGAGGTTGATGAACAGGTAATTTGTATGAACCGGGATTAGCGGGATTTATTGTTTTATCAGGATAAGGAATTAGACTAAAGCAAACAAAATGCCTTATTTGAGGTTGTAGTAGTATATTTAATTATATACTACTATGGATAAGATAAGAGAATTTGAGCTGATGGAAAAGATAGTCCATGAACTGGAAGATTTAAAAAACAGCCAGCAAGCCATCATACAAAAACTAGGAAAAATTGAGGTAGATAATATTGATTTGGGCGATAAACGCCTGGAGAAAGATTTGCCTGATATGCACCAGCGTGTTGCAGATAACCTGGATACGATAGCCGCTATTTTGGAGGACTTCGCGACTCAAACTGATAGTTACAGTAGCAGTAACAATATAACTGCTTTAAAGGAGCAGGAAGAAATTTCTAAATTATAATAAAAAGGCCCCAAGAAATGGGGCCTTTTTATTATAATTTTTTCATTCTGAGCGAAGCGAATAATCTGTAAAGTAGTTTACACTGTACGGATTCTTCATTGCAATCAGAATGAACAAATATTTACTCGATACTCTTACCCTTCATCGCTGTACTAATTGCCTGATCCATCAAACGCTCGGCAAAGGGACGGGTAAATTCATTCAGCTCATCAATAGCTTTGTGTATCGCGTCTTTATCGCCGCTGGTAAGCGAATCTTTTAGCGCATTAACATATTTATTAGTTTCTGCAGCTTCTTCAATAGTTACATACTCGCCATTTTTTTGGAAGAATCTTTCAACGGTATAAACCATTTGCTCGCCTTCGGTACGCGCTTCAATCAGCATGCGTTGGGCTACATCATCTTGTGCATGGGTTATGCTGTCCATTAACATTTGTTCAACTAAGTCATCAGTAATTCCGTAGGCCGGTTTTACTTCTACTTCCTGTTTAACACCCGAACGCTGTTCAATTGCCTGGATAGTTAAAATGCCATCGGCATTCAGTAAAAAGTTAATATCAACCTTTGGGAAACCTGCCGGCATGGATGGTATGCCTTTCAAGTCAAATTCGGCCAGTTTACGGTTCTCACTTATCAGATCACGTTCGCCCTGGTAAACAGCGATTTTCATATTTACCTGCCCGTCGATAGAGGTGGTATATTGCCTGCCCGCTTTAGTCGGTATTTTGGAGTTACGCGGGATAATCACATCCATCAGACCACCCATAGTTTCGATGCCTAAAGACAGCGGCGTAACATCCAACAATAAAATATCGCTGCGGTTTCCGGCTAAAATATCAGCTTGTATAGCTGCACCAAGAGCAACTACTTCGTCGGGATTTACTTCGTTATGCACCGGCCGGCCAAAAAACTCAGCTACCATTTTTTTAACAAGATCTGTGCGGGTAGAGCCGCCAACCATTACTACTTCATCAATTTTATCGACAGTTAATCCTGCGTCCTTTAAAGCATTTTTACAGGCCAGGATAGTTTGCTCAACTTTAGGCAATATCAACGATTCAAAAGTCTGTTTATCTAATGTACACCAGATATCGCCGATCTTATCATTAACTAAACTTTGGTGAGCAAATGCTTTTTTAGCCTCTTCGGCCTTTAAACGCAGTTGCTGGGCAAGTTCATGGTTTTCAATTAACTCAGCCCTGTTTAACTCATTTTTCTCAATCCAGTAATCAACTATCGCTCTGTCGAAATCATCGCCGCCTAAAAAGGTATCGCCATTGGTGGCTAAAACCTCGAAAATACCGTTTTGAATTTGCAGGATGGATACGTCAAACGTACCGCCGCCCAAATCATAAACTGCTATAGTTTTAGTTTCTTCAGGATTTAAACCGATACCATAGGCCAAACTCGCCGCTGTAGGTTCGTTAACAATGCGTAACACATCTAATCCGGCCAATTTACCGGCATCACGGGTTGCCTGGCGTTGTGAATCATTAAAATAAGCAGGCACGGTAATTACTGCACGGTTAACCGGGGTTTTTAGCGCGTGCTCGGCACGGGCTTTAAGTTCTTTTAATATCAGACCTGATAATTCAATCGGGGTATAAAATTTATCGCCGACCTTGATTTTAACCAGGCTTTCGGTATTATCATCGATAACCTTGTAGCTAAAAAAGTCTTTGTAATTCTCAATGTCTTTGTATGAACGGCCAAGCAACCTTTTTACAGAGAAGATGGTATTATGCGGATCAGTGGTTAAAAACTCTTTCGCCTCGTTACCCACGGTAATATCACCTGTTTCAGAAAAATGCACAATAGATGGCACCAAAACACCTTTGCCGGTATCATTAATTACTTGCGGATTTTTATCAGGATTGATAAACGCCACCAACGAATTGGTAGTGCCCAAATCAATGCCGACAATGATTTCTTCTTTTTGTAATGAACCTGTTGCCAGGTTGATAGATACTTTAGCCATGGTACTGTGTTAACAAGCCTCAAATGTAGGTAGTTTTGGTTTATGATGTGTCATGTGAGTTTCTCCTTTTTTCTGTCATCCTGAGCGCAGCGAAGAATCTATTCGGAATGTGGACGTTGAACAAAGTTTTTGAGATTCTTCGTTGCACTCAGGATAACAAAAGAAGTTCTCTGTAACAAAACAATTATCCTTCAAAATCATTAACCCTGTAAATTCCGTTTCTGAGTTATTGTGTTTACTTTCACCTCTGCATGAATAAGCCTTTAATACCCCTCATATTAAGCTTGTTATTTTTAACAGCTACAGTAACCAAAGCACAGGAATTTGGCGGTAACCCGCCATCTATTAAATGGGATCAGGTGAATACACCAGCTGCCAAAGTGATTTTCCCGGCTGGTTTGGATACATTGGGTTTGCGGGTTGCGAATATTGTTACCCAGATGAATGGCGCGATTCAACCAACCATTGGTTATAAACAAAGGCAGGTGAGTATATTAATGCAGAATCAAACTACTATTACCAATGCCTATGTGCAGTTGGCACCGTTTAGAAGTGAGTTTTTTTTAACACCGGAGCAAAATAGTTTTGACATTGGCAGTTTACCCTGGGCAGAGCAATTAGCCATACACGAGTTTCGACATGTGCAGCAGTATAACAATTTTGACGTAGGGGTATCTAAAACTATGCGTACCCTATTTGGCGAGGGCGGGCAGGCGGTAGCAAATGACCTTGCCGTGCCAAACTGGTTTTTTGAGGGCGATGCTGTTTTTAACGAAACCCACGTAAGCGAACAGGGCAGGGGCCGGTTGCCTTATTTTTTAGATGGATTTAGGGCTTTGTGGGCCGATGGAACAGATTATAGTTACATGAAGATCCGTAATGGTTCATACCGCGATTATACGCCGGATTGGTACCCGCTGGGTTATATGATGGTAAGTTACGGCAGGCAAAAGTATGGCGACGATTTTTGGAAAAAAGTTACCCATGATGCCGCGGCTTATAAAGGTGGCTTTTACCCGTTTGAACGGGCGGTCAAGAAATATTCGGGCGAAGATTTTGTAAGTTTTAAAAATGATGCGCTGAATTATTTCAGGCAGCAGTTTGTTAATGTCGATCAGCATAATCCGCCTCAACCTAAAAAGCATTTTGATGCCGATAGGGAATATCCAGCTTACATCGATGACCATACGCTTATTTATTCAAAAACCACTTATGATCATACGCCTGCTTTCATAATCAAAGAGGGAAATACTGAACGAAAGATCAGCACCCGTAGCTACTCACTGGATAATTATTTTGATTACCATGATGGAAAGATCATTTACGCCAGTTATCGCCCTGATCTGCGTTGGACCTATCGTGATTACAGCGAGCTGATCTTGCTGGATGTGAAAACAGGTAAGGAGCACCGCCTGACTAAAAGTAGCAAGTATTTCGCACCATCCTTTAGTGCAGATGGCAAAACTATCGCTGTGGTACAGGAAGCAACATCGGGTAAATGTGATGTGCATTTGCTGGATGCAACCACAGGAAAATTGCTGGCTATAGTGCCCAATAAACAACGGTTGTTTTATACCTATCCAAAGTTTTATGGTAAAGATCATTTAGTTGCTGGCGTGAGGAACAGCAAGGGGCAGATGTCGCTTGCCGTGATCAACATTAAAACCGGCGATGCTAAATACTTGCTGCCGTTTACCTTTCAGCCAATTGTTTTCCCCCACCTGCATGGCGATACGGCATATTTTTCGGCTACGAGTGACATTAATGACAGGCTGTTTGCTATCAACCTAAAGAACAAAAAACTATATGAATTGAAAGGCGATTCATTGCAAACTTTTATCGGTAATTACGAAACTTCGGTATCCAACAGCAAGTTAGCATGGGTAAGCCTTACCGCCTATGGTTATCAGATCCACCAGATCGATAATTCTGCGATTCAATGGAATGAAATATCCGATGGCGCAATTCCGGGGACATTACCAAACTTCAATATCACTGCTTTAACCCGGGACTCATCTACAGATTTATTGGCAGGGGTACAAAACAAGCCGATGGATATTACCAAATACAATAAAGCTTACCACTTGTTCAATTTCCACAGCTTGGTGCCAAATATCGATGATCCAAATTATACTTTAGAGATCCAGGGCGAAAATGTGTTGAATACTTTTCAATCTAATATCCTTTTCAACTATAACCGCGATGAAGGTTATAAGGAATTTGGTTTTAACGCTGTTTATGGGGCTTTATTTCCATACTTATCTGGCGGCGTTGATTACATCATAGACAGGCGTGAGCTGTACCGAGGCAACAACGTTTACTGGAACGAAACAACCGTACAGGGTGGCTTGGAATTGCCGTTAAGCTTTACTCGTGGTAAAAGCAGTACCTCGCTGGCCATTGGTAGTAATTTGGTTTACAGTAACAGCGATTTTCAGCAGGCTTATCACGAATTGTTTGCCAATCAGTCATATGCTTACCTGGATAATTACCTTTATTTTTATAACAGCACTTTGCAGGCAAATAAGAATATTTTCCCTCATTTTGCCCAGAGCCTGCAATTTGAATATGAAGATGCGGTGACAGGGCAAAGCTCAACACAATATTTGGCAGAGGGTACTTTTTATTTCCCGGGATTATCAGTTAATCACAGTTTGTTTTTTAATGCTGCTTACCAGCAAAAAGGGAGTGCCAATAATGTGATCGATTACTCGAATGATTTTCCGTTCTCTCGTGGTTATACTGCCGAAAATTTTTACAAAATGGATAAACTAGGTGCTAATTACAGCTTTCCGATGGTTTATCCGGATGCAGGGGTTGCCAATACGATATATATTATGCGTATCCGGGGCAATGCTTTTTATGATTATACGAGGGCTAACGATTTTTATGAGGACGGATCAAAATTCAAGGCGAATTTTAATTCAACAGGCTTAGAGATTTATTTCGACACCAAATGGTTTAACCAGGAAACGATATCATTTGGTTTCAGGTATGACCGCTTGCTTGATCCCGATATATTTGGCGGCACAGGTAGAAATAGGTTTGAGCTGATTGTTCCGGTGAGTGTGTTTTAGTTTTGTGGCGAATTAGCGGCTGAGATTATTCGTTTCACCAATTCTGCATCGGTCTGGTCAAAGCTGTATTCCTCGTGCATTACTTCGCCCATGGCAATGTGATCATTTTGGAATTTCATTTGGCTATGTATTATTCCCTTTGCAGATGCATGGATCTCCTGTACGCCTGTATAATGTACCAGGTCGGCAGCATTATGATCGTTCACACCAGCACCAGCCATAATGCTGATTCTACCGGCAGCTTTCTCAACCAAGTGCACCAACATTGCCGAACCTTCCATCGCGCTGCTTTTACCGCCAGAGGTTAAAATGCGTTCGCAACCAAGTTCTATGATATCTTCCATTGCCTGATACTGATCAACACAAACATCAAAAGCACGGTGAAAAGTTACACCCAAGCCAAATTGTTTAGCCATACGCACTAGTTCAAGGTTACGTTCTTTATCGATAGTGCCATCTGCTTTAAGAATACCAATAACAATGCCATCGCAACCGGCTTCAATACAGTATCGTATATCAGCTTTCATGGTTTCAAATTCAATATCATTGTATAAGAAGTCACCGCTACGCGGACGGATAAGCACATACAATTTAATGTGTAAAAGCTTACGTGTCATGGTAATTTGTCCGGCCGATGGGGTAGTACCGCCTTCTTTCAAATTATCGCATAATTCCACACGAATAGCACCGCCTTGCTGGGCAGCTAAAGCAGAACTGATAGAATTTGCGCAAACTTCAAGAGAGATCATAATTAAGTAGATGGTAGATAACTAACAGTATTTTTCAGCAAGAAATTTAGTACTCAACCGACTCGTAATGGCTTTTACCGGGAATTAGTAAATCTTGCGTTTTATCATTGCAAACAGCGTATTCAAAACCTTTATGTATGGCGTAAGCACCGTGCTCGCCTTTTTTATTGATGGCTAAAAAGCCAACCTGTATATTTTTAGCAGTTTCTGGTTTCTTTTTAATGATGCGTTCAACAGCCATTCTGCAGGCATCTTCGGGGTGATATCCCTGGCGCATTAATTCTACCACTAAAAAGCTGCCCACATTACGGATCACTTCCTCGCCAACACCGGTTGAGGTAGCGCCACCTACTTCATTATCAACAAACAAGCCTGCGCCTATAATCGGGCTATCACCAACACGGCCATGCATTTTAAATGCCATGCCACTGGTGGTACAAGCGCCTGATATATTTCCTTTGGCATCCAAAGCCAGCATACCAATGGTGTCGTGGTTATAATGGCCGCCTGGTGTATGTTGCTGGTTCTCAATATTCATAACCGGGGAATATTTGGCAGTTTTCAACCATTCTTTCCACGCTTTTTCTGATTCAGGTGTAAGTAGTTTTTCTTTTTTAAAGCCTTGTTCAACAGCAAATTGTGTGGCACCTTCGCCAACCAGCATAATGTGCGGTGTTTTTTCCATCACTAAACGGGCTACGGATATCGGGTGGGCAATATATTCCATTGCTGCTACCGAACCGCAATTACCAAATTCATCCATTATGCAGGCATCAAGCGTAACATGCCCATCACGATCAGGATAACCGGCACGACCCACAGTATGGTTGTTCATATCAGCTTCGGGGATTCTTACACCAGCTTCCACAGCGTCCAAAGCCCTACCACCTGTTGAAAGTGTTTTCCAGGCTTCCTGATTTGCTTGTACACCAAAGTTCCAGGTAGAGATCACAATCGGGTAACCAACTGGATCATTTTTTAAAATGGGCTTTGCAAAGGCTGAATTAGATATGGCTGCAAGAGACGCACCTGCAGCAGTGACTTTAATGAATTTACGACGATTATACATAGGGTGAATGAAAGGTGTAAATATAGCCAAATTATTTACCTGCGGTATTCAACATGGGGCGAACTTCAACACTGCCGCCAAGTTCTAAAGCAGGGCATTTTGCGGCTATCGCTTTAGCAGCATCGATGTTATCGGCATTAATGATTAATATAGAACTCAATATATCATTGTTGGCAACGTAAGGTCCGTTTGTAATTGCTTTTTGGGTACCTGAAATGGTAACGCCATCACCTGACGGCCTGTATCCAGCTGCAATAGCACCAGATTGGCCAAGCATGCCCATGTAAGCTTGCCAGTGTTTAATGTTTACGCTGATGGTGCTATCTGTTGCCGGTTTAAAATCAGTTTTAAAACGTACGATCATTAAATATTGCGACTTAGTTTGTGCTTTTACAGTAACACAAAACAGTATGCATGCTAAAAAAAATAGTATTTTTTTCATAAAGTGATATTAATTGAATAGTTTAGCTAATATAAAGCTTTTAACAAATTAATGAACCGTATTGATCGCATATCCGCAATTCTTATTCATTTGCAATCGCGCAGGGTTGTAAAAGCCAGCGATATTGCCGAGCGGTTTAACATCAGTTTGCGCACAGTTTACCGGGATGTTAGAACATTGGAAGAAGCCGGGATACCGCTAATTGGTGAGGCAGGAGTGGGGTATTCCATCATGGATGGTTATCGCCTGGCCCCGGTTATGTTTACCAAACAGGAAGCGACGGCACTTTTAACCGCCGAAAAATTTGTTGAGCAATTAGCTGATGCTGCAACCATCGCCAACCATAAATCGGCGATGTATAAGATTAAAGCCATCTTAAGATCAACCGAAAAAGATATGCTGGAAGATATTGACCCTAATATCCAGGTGATCATCAACCACCATCAGCCCGAAAAAACTGATAATGGCTACACGCAATCTATCCTGGATAGTATTGTTCAAAAAACGGTGCTTCATATAGATTATTTCGCCCATCATAGCCAGGAAAACACCAAGCGCGAAATTGAACCGGTTGGCATTTTTTGCATGGATGCTCATTGGCATTTGATAGCTTACTGTTTGTTGAGAAAAGACTATCGCGATTTCAGGATAGACCGTATTAAATCCCTTGTCGCCACGGATAAAAAGTTTAACAAACAACACCCAACCTTAAAAACCTATATAGCGCAAACCGCTAAGGAAAAACAACTGGAAATGGTTATTGTAAGAGTTGAAAAGCGAATTCATCCGATGTTGCATTATCAAAAGTATTGGAGTGGCTTTGTATCTGAAAAAAATGTTGGCGATAGCATTGAAATGACCTTTCTTACTGCCTCGCTCGAAGGCTTTTCACGCTGGTATATGATGTTTGCCGATAGCGCCGATATCTTGCAGCCGGATAGTTTAAAAGAGCGTATCAAAATCATCAGCCAAAATATTCTGCAAAAAATGGAGCAACCAGATTTCCTGCTGACATAGGGTTGTCATTAGCTGGTTGTATTTTTGATGTATCAACTAACAAATACACCTGCAATGGAAACGCTAACTCTAAAAACAACAATTACTTTTGATGCACCAATTGAAAAAGTTTGGCAAGGCCTAACTGATCCAACAATTGTAAAACAATATTTTTTTGGTACCGATCTGCAGTCCGATTGGAAAGTAGGGAGTCGCATTACCTTTAGCGGCGAATGGGAAGGGCACAAGTATGTTGATGGCGGTATCATATTAGCCATTAACGAGCCTTATTTATTAAAATACAACTATTGGAGTAGCATGTCGGGCACGGAAGATAAACCCGAAAATTATCATAATGTAACCTATGAAATAAATGAAGAAAACGGCGTAACTACTTTAACTATCACCCAGGATGGTGTTAAAAACCAGGAAGCTGTGGATCACTCTGAACAGAACTGGAAGTACATTTTTGATGGTTTAAAGGAAATTCTTAAAAACTCATAATGATGAAAGCAGAAATAATAGAGCAGGAGGAATTTTATATTGTTGGAATATCGGTGCGTACCAGTAACCAAAACGGCCAATCGAAAAGAGATATAGATGACCTTTGGTTTAAGTTTATGGATGACAATTTGATAAAATATATTCCCAATAAAGAATCAAACGATGTTTATTGTGTTTACACGGATTATGAAACAGACCATACTGGAGAATATACTGCTGTATTGGGTTGCAAGGTAAATTCAATAACCAACATCAATAACAACTTTACAGCTGTAGCAATATCCGCCGGCAAATACCAGGTTTACTCCTTGAAAAATAAGTTATCAGAAGTAATTAGCGCGGCGTGGCAGCAAATTTGGGCAAGTGATATCAACAGAAAATACACCGCTGACTTTGATCTGTACAGCTCAGGTGCTAACGAAAGCGGCATGAAAATTTCACTGGCAATAAATTAACGGGGCTATCTGGTGAAAGTTAATCTTTTGCCGGGTATGCCCTCATTCAATTTATTGTTACTGTAGGCAACATTCCCGGATACAATTGTATGCGTTATTTTAGATTGGAAAGTTGTTCCTTCAAACGGGCTCCAACCGCATTTGTACAAGATATTATCTTTACTCACCTGCCATTTTGAGTTCAGGTCAACCAAAACCAAATCAGCCCAGTAGCCTTCGCGAATGAAGCCTCGCTTTTCTATCTGGAAACAAATAGCCACATTATGAGCCATTTTCTCGGCAATCTGCTCAAGTGTTATTTTGCCTTGGTGATACATTTCCAGCATGGCTGGTAAAGCATGCTGTACTAATGGCCCGCCAGACGGCGCTTGTAAATAGGGTTGTGCTTTTTCTTCGATAGTGTGTGGTGCGTGATCGGTAGCTATTACATCGATACGACCATCTAAAACCGCTTTTAAAATACCGTCACGATCATTTTCTGTTTTAACAGCCGGATTCCATTTGATCAAATTGCCTTTAGTTTCGTAATCCTTATCGCTAAACCAAAGGTGGTGTATGCAAGCCTCGGCTGTAATGCGCTTATCTTTCAACGGAATATTATTGCTGAATAAATGCGTTTCCCTTTCGGTAGAAATATGCAAAATATGCAGGCGTGTATCATATTTTTTAGCCAGCTCAACCGCCATTGATGATGAGAGATAACAAGCTTCGGCACTGCGAATGATAGGATGCAGCGTTACCGGGATATTATCACCCAGTAGTTCTTTATAGTGCGCTAAATTAGTTCTGATGGTGGCTTCATCTTCACAATGAGTAGCAACCAGCATGGGCGATTGGGAAAATATATTTTCTAAAGTCTTTGGATTATCAACCAGCATATTCCCGGTTGATGAACCCATAAAAACCTTAACGCCACACACATTATTAATGTCGGTTTTTAGTACTTCATCAATATTATCATTACTTGCACCCATAAAGAATGAGTAGTTAGCCAGCGAGTTATGATGTCCTATCTCATATTTTTGTTCAAGTAAATCCTGTGTTAAAGTATTGGGTATTGTATTCGGCATCTCCATAAAAGAAGTGATGCCGCCAGCTACTGCAGCACGTGATTCTGTATAGATATCAGCCTTGTAAGTTAAACCCGGCTCACGAAAATGCACTTGATCATCAATACAACCTGGAAAAAGATACAACCCTTCTGCATTGATAATTTGATCTGCAGTTTTGGCTATCTGTTTATCTATCTGTTCAATAAAACCATCCTTGACAAAAATGTCGGTAACAAATTGTTGATTTTCATTAACTACGGTGGCGGATTTTATGAGGATAGATGACATAGTGCAAATATAGGGGGAAGAAATAAGAATCAAGAGCCAAGATTTAAGAATCAAGAAGCTTCAAAATTTTAGTCTTGATTCTTGACTCTTAATTCTTGACTCTCTTTACGTAGCAAACACTATCTTTGCCAAATGGCTGTATCATTTGAGGATTTTAATTTTAACCGGCAAATATTGAACGCGATTGCCGATGCCGGTTACACCGAAGCTACGCCGATTCAACAAAAAGCCATACCGCCGATATTGAATGGGCAGGATGTAATGGGCATTGCACAAACAGGTACAGGCAAAACCGCAGCCTATATGCTGCCTATCATTATGCGTTTAAAATACGCACAGGGCAATAGCGCACGTGCCATCATTATAGCCCCAACCCGCGAGTTGGCTATCCAGATAGAGGAAAATGCAAAGCAATTTGCTGTTTATACCGATTTACGTATTGTATCTGTTTATGGTGGCCTCGGCCCTAAAACACAGATTGAGAACATTAATAAAGGCGTTGATATTATAGTAGGTACCCCCGGTAGGTTTATGGATATTTACCTTGCCGGGCATATTGTTACTAAAACGCTTCAGGTATTGGTTTTGGATGAGGCCGACAAAATGATGGATATGGGCTTTATGCCGCAGATCAATCGTATTTTAGAGGTTGTGCCCGTTAAGCGACAGAACCTGTTGTTCTCGGCTACGATGTCTGATAAGATTCATCAGCTATCCAATAATTTTCTTGAGTTTCCAACTATTATTGAGGTTACGCCACAGGCAACTCCGGCACAAACGGTAAACCAAACATTATACCATGTGCCTAATGTTAAAACGAAAATAAACCTGCTTAAAAATCTGCTAGATAAGCCTGACGATATTAAAAAACTCATCGTTTTTTGTAAAACCCGCGCCGCTGCCGAAGATGTATATAAATTCCTGTTGCGTAAGTTTGGCGAAAAAGAAGTAAAAGTTTTACATGCCAATAAAGGGCAAAATACACGTATCAATAGTATCAACTCGTTTAAAAATGATGAGGTGAAGATATTGGTAGCTACAGATGTAGCTTCGCGAGGTATTGATGTGAGCGATGTTAGTCACGTAATTAATTTTGATGTCCCTGTGGTTATCGAGGATTATGTACACCGTATCGGCCGTACAGGTCGCGCGTTTCAATCGGGCGAAGCTATTACTTTCAGTACCCCATCTGAGGAGTATTATGTAGATAAGATTGAGAAGCTGATCAGGCAAACCATTCCCGCGGCAAATATCCCGGCAGAAGTATTCATTGAGGAAACGACTTATGAAGAACGCCAGGATCAGGCACGTGAGATTGATATGCAAAAGCGTAAGGAAGATCCTGATTTTAAAGGAGCTTTCCATGAGAAAAAAACTTTGAATCAAAAGATTAAATTTAAAGCTGAGCGGGATAAAAAGAATCCAAATTCAAAAGCCCCTCGAACAAAATCACCTAAAAGCTATAGAAAGAAACATTAATACGATACATGAAGGTTAGACTTACCCCTTTAAATTTTGTCAGCGCGTTGTTTTTATTCCTGGCAGTTTATGTTTGGATCTATGGCGCGGCAACTGTAGGTATGCAGGTACGCCAGTTAGGTACTGCTATCGGTTGGATTTTTTTATTTTTTGCTTTTGCTGTGTCATTTTTAGATGTTATGCTCCGTAATTTCTTCCCCGAAACCAAAAAAATATGGATTGTAGAGCTAAGCTTTATAACTTTGACCGCAATAATATTTTTACTTGTAAGATAATAACGAATGAAAAAAGCTGAGATAAAACTGACCATTGATATGGACGAAAACAACGTTCCAGATACGATTATGTGGGAATCAACCGACTCACAAACTAAAGAAGCCGTTCCGGTAAAATCAATGATGTTAGCCCTTTGGGATCATAACTATAAAAATACTTTACGCATCGACCTTTGGACTAAAGACATGCCGGTTGACGATATGAAACGCTTTTTTTACGAAACCCTGCAAACCATGGGTGATAGCTTTTTACGCGCTACAGGTGAGAAAAACATCGTAGAAGACCTTCGTGATTATTGCGCCCATTTTGCTGATAAAATGGATTTAAAACAACAATAATTTTAGTAATGAGATTACCTGCACTCTTATCCTTTATTGGTTTTGTGCTGATAATAGCGGCAACATTTTGCCCGCTGTTAAGGCCGTTCCATTTAACCAATTGGGATGCTTATGATTTAAATAAGCCCTATGCGATGGTAATGTTGCTTATTCCGGTAGTTGGGATAATTGGCACGGTGTTTAATCAGGTAAAAATAACCAGGCTTGCTGCCTGGTTATCATTAATATTGGTTATAGTGTTTTATTTGGCAGCTATTTTAAAGGTCGAAACTTCGTTTAGCTTTTTACCATTTCATTCTATAGCGGGTTTCTTATCAAACCAAATCAAATTTAAATGGGGCTGGTATTTGCTGTTTATCGGCAGCCTGCTTTCGGTTGCTGGCACGCTGGTAAGTAAAAAAGCAAGTAATTTTAAGGTCGACTGATCTTAAGAATGTGTTTTTTAACAAAACCTTAAGTTGTACAAGCATCTATTTTGAATAGATTTTTTTTAACATATTTGTACTACAAAATTCTACCTTAATGTTAAAACTGTCTTTCCGCAACCAGGTGCTCGCCGGGTTTGCTATTTCAATTATTTTGGTACTGGTTGTGGGTGTATTATCCATCAAAAGCATTAACCAGCTAGAGAGCGATACACTATTGGTTGAGCATTCTCAACAAGTAATTTACAAATCGGGCGACTTGCTGCAATTAATGATTGATGCCGAAACCGGGATGCGTGGATTTGTTGCTACCGACAAAAGAGTGTTTCTCGATCCTTACAATGCGGCTTTACCCAATATTGCTAATGATGTAAATGATTTAAACACATTAACCGTTGATGAACCGGAGCAGCTAAAACGGGTGCAGCGCTTAAGTGAGTTGGTGAGTTTACAAAAAGGTATTTTACGAGATAATATCCAGATACGCGATATAAAAGGCCTTGATTACATGGTGCAAAGCAACATGTTGTCATCGGGTAAAGAGAATATGGATGAGATAAGGGCGATTAAAGCTGCTTTAGTTAAAGCAGAAGATCGTTTGCTTGCAGCACGTAAAGAAAGCTCAGCTAAAGCTTCAAACCAAACAGAAGTTATAATTATCACAGGCTCTGTCATATTCCTTCTGATTATCATTATGTTGTTTTATTATATACAACGTACGTTTGAAGAACAAAAGAAGATTGAAGAAGAGATAAGGGTTACCAATATTGAACTTGGGAAAGTATTGGGTGAAAACGAAGCCAAAAACTGGCTGCTTACCGGTACAGGCTTGCTAAATGAAAAAATGCAGGGCCAGCAGAGTGAGAAGGAGCTCTCGGAAAATATTCTTACAGAAGTTGTAAGTTACACTAAAGCATTTTCGGGTACATTTTATTTACATAACGAAGCTGAAGAACGACTTGAACTTTATGCATCTTACGCTTTTCATAATTTAAGTGCTTTAAAAAAGACGGTTAAATTAACCGAGGGGTGGTTAGGGCAAGCTGCTCAAAATAGGAAAGTTTCCGTTGTTAAAGGCAAACTGAATGATAAACTTGACTTGGAGAGCTCAATTATTTATGATGATTTTGTTGAAAGCATTATTATTCCATTCACTTTTGATAAACGCCTGATAGGGGTGATGGAACTTGCTTTTAAAGGAGAATTAGATAGAAACATACAGGATTACATTACAGAGATTGGTAATGATATTGGTATTGCGATAAACACCGCGCAGGCCCGTACCATAATGCATGATTTGTTTGAGGAAACTCAGCAACAAGCCGAAGAACTGGAAGCACAACAGGAAGAGATGCGTGTAACCAACGAAGAGCTGATGAACAAAACAGAAATGTTAGAAGCATCAGAAGAAGAGTTGAGGGTACAGCAGGAAGAGTTACGCAGCATTAACTCCGAACTGGAAGAAAAAGCCAGCTTGCTTGAAGAGAAGAACCAGGCAATTGAAGAAGCAAGAGCATCTATCAATCTTAAAGTTGAAGAACTGGAAACTACCGGCAAGTATAAATCGGAGTTCTTGGCTAATATGAGTCACGAGTTGCGCACACCGTTAAATAGCATTTTAGTATTAGCACGTATCTTAAAAGACAACAAACCACTTAATTTATCAGAAGATCAGATCAAATACGCCAGCGTAATATTTAATGCCGGTAATGACTTATTGACACTGATCAATGACATTCTTGATTTATCGAAAATTGAATCGGGTAAGTTGGAGATGCAAAACGAACAGATTAAGATCTCTGATATATTGAAAGATATGGATATGCTGTTTGCAGAGCTAGCTACCAATAAGAGCATCAAATTTACCAACAGTATTAAGGATGTTCCCCAAACCATATTTACGGATAAGGTTAGGGTAGAGCAGGTAATCAAAAACTTACTTTCAAATGCGTTTAAATTCACATCAGAAGGCGGCTCAATTTCTGTTGATGTGTTGCCTGGTCCGGTAGATAAAACGATTAGCTTTAGTATAAAAGATACAGGTGTTGGTATTCCTAAAGAAAAACAACGCATTATTTTCGAAGCATTTCAACAGGCAGATGGTTCAACTAGCCGTAAATATGGCGGTACTGGCTTAGGCTTATCAATCAGTCGTGAGTTAACTACTTTATTGGGCGGCACCATTACTTTAAATAGCGAGCCAGGTGTTGGCAGCGAGTTTATTTTAACCGTGCCATTTGAAGCAAAGGCTGTACAGGTTGTAATTGAGGAAGATACTGTTCCGACGGTTGAAAACTTCAGTCCAATGAAGACCAGTTTCCTGAAACCTGCCGCGCAATTGGTACGTGACCCTAATAGGGAGCCATTAGTAGTTATTGTTGAAGATGATAAAAACTTTGCTAACATACTGCAGGATTACTCACGTGATCATGGTTATAAATCTGTCATGGTGAATGAAGGTACCAATGCGGTTGAGATCGTAAAAGAAAATATGCCTGATGCGGTAATTTTGGATATTATGCTGCCGGGTAAAGATGGCTGGCAAATATTAAAAGAACTTAAAGCATTACCTGAAACAATGCATATACCAGTACACTTAATGTCGGCTGGTGATACGCCAGCAAATAGGGTTAGGCGCGAAGGGGCTATTAGTTTCCTGAAAAAACCAATAGATACCGGTGCTCTTGATAAGTTATTTACTGATATTATGCAGCAAAGTGGCGCTAAGTTCAAACAGATATTATTGGTTGAAGATCATAAAGCGCAAAGTCAGGCCTTAAAGGACATGATGGAAAATCAAGGCATCACGGTTGATCAGGCTTTTGATGGCGAATCTGCTTTCCGCATGTTACACGAGAGCGAATACCAATGTGTAATACTTGATTTGAACCTGCCTGATATATCTGGATTGGATCTTTTAGATAAGATCAAAGAAGTTGATGCATTTGCCGAGTTGCCGGTTATCGTAAATACAGCTATGGAACTGGATAAAACTTCAGTAAACAGATTGATGAAATATGCCAATGCTATGGTAGTTAAAACCAGTAAATCATCCGACAGGCTGATTGATGAGGTTAATCTATTTCTGAACAAAATTAGCGAGGTAAACAAAAGACCATCGCCAATAACAGGTTCTGCAGAAAAAGCGATTAACAAAGGTAAAGACGCTATCAAAGGTAAAAAAGTGCTGATTGTAGATGATGATATGCGTAACATCTTCGCCTTAAGTAGTGCCTTGCAAACTTATGATTTGGTGGTTGAAATAGCCAATGATGGCGAGGAGGCCATAACCAAACTAGAAGAAATTAATGACATTGACATCGTACTGATGGATATTATGATGCCTAAAATGGATGGTTACGAGGCTACCCGTTATATTCGTAAGCAAAACAAATGGGCCAAGTTGCCTGTAATAGCTTTAACCGCAAAAGCAATGAAAGATGACCGAGAAAAATGCATAGCGGCCGGTGCTAATGATTACATCACAAAACCGGTTGATATGGATAGGTTAATTGCATTGATGCAGTTGTGGTTAGGAAGCTGAATATGAATATTGAACAGGAGATTTTATCGGTACAACAATTAGATGAATTAGTAGATCTGATCAAAAAGTTTCATGGTTTTGATTTCTCTTCTTATTCAAAAGCCTCGTTAAAACGTAGGGTTTTAAGAATAATGCAGAATAAAAAGCAGGCTTTTTATGATTTGAAACATGTACTAGTAAACAACCAGGCTTTTTTTCAGGAATTTTTGGATGAGATCACGGTAAATGTGACCGAAATGTTTCGCGATCCATCTTTCTACAAAGCGCTTAATAATCAAGTTATCCCTTATTTATCTACATATCAACATATTAAAGTTTGGAGCGCGGGGTGTTCTTCAGGTGAAGAATCATATTCACTGGCAATATTGTTAAATGAGGCAGGGCTGAGAAAGAAATCATTTATATATGGTACTGATATTAATTCTGAAATGCTTAAAGAGGCCCGAAAAGGCATCTACAGCCTAAAAAAAATAAAAAGCTACGCTGAAAATTATCAGTTCTCAGGTTTAAAGGGATCGTTAACAGATCACTTTACCATTATGTATGATGCGGCAACCGTTCATAGCGAATTAAAGCATAACACCCTGTTCTCTATACACAATTTGGTATCGGATGCTATTTTTAACGAATTTCAGTTGATTAGCTGCCGAAACGTTTTCATTTACTTTGAAAGCGAATTACAGGAAAAAATATTGGAGTTGTTTTACAATAGTTTAGCGCCATTGGGGTTTTTATGTATGGGTAGTAAAGAAACTATTCGCTCTGATAAGTTTAAGAAGAAGTTTAAGGTGATTAATAGTAAAGAAAATATATACCAAAAAATTGTCTCTTGATAACAATATAATCACTCGCTGGCAACAATCGGAGTATTTACTGATTGGCGGCTCTGCCGGGTCGTTTAAACTGATATTTAATATTGTAAAAAATCTTAATGCCAATTTAAATAAGGCTGTTATCATTGTTATCCATCGAAAAAAAAATTTCTTTAGCGAAATTGAAAAACTGTTTGCCGAAAATTCTCGTATTTCACTAAGAGAAATTACGGACAAAGAGGTAGTAAATAAAAATACCATCTATATTGCGCCCGCTAATTATCATACGTTGATTGAAAGAGATGGCAGTTTTGCTTTGGATGTTTCGGAAGCCATATGGTATTCAAGGCCATCAATTGATGTCACTTTTGAAAGCGCGTCTGATGTGTTTGATGGCAAATGTACAGCCATATTGCTATCTGGGGCAAATCAGGACGGTGCCGAAGGATTGTTAAAATTACGTAATAAAGGTTGCTTGACAATTGTGCAAGATCCCGAAGATGCAGAAATGCCACAAATGCCCTTAGCAGCTATAGAAATTGATGCTGCTGAGTACAGGCTAAGTTCAGCTGAAATTTTCGAATTGTTAAAAACATAATATATAGATACACTTATACTTTTTTAGATGACCCCGGTTAATATTCTTATAGTTGATGATAGAGAGGAAAATATTATTGCGTTAGAAGCGCTGATAAAACGCGACGACATCAAAATATTTTCTACTACATCTCCTAATGATGCTTTAAAAATTGCCTGGGAAAATAATATCGCTATTGCATTGGTAGATGTGCAAATGCCGGGAATAGATGGGTTTGAATTGGTTAGCATGCTTAAATCAAATCCACGAACTAAGGATATCCTGGTGATTTTTGTTACCGCGATTTCAAAGGAATCAAAATATGCCATTAAGGGCTACAGTAGCGGTGCTGTGGATTACTTATACAAACCGCTCGATCCATTTATTACATCAGCTAAAGTAGATTCATTTATACAACTTGCCCGTTCCCAGTCGGAGATTATCCGCAAAAATGAAGAGTTAGAGAATTACTCAATTGTGGTTAATAATTGTGCTGATATTATTTGCGCTGTTGATGCCCAAACATTAAGGGTAAAAACCATTAACCCAACGGTAGAGAAAATACTTGGTTATAAACCTGCCGAAATTGTGGGTAAAAGTATAATTGACAGGGCTATTGAAAGCGATCGCACCGCTTTTAAAAAGAAGCTGGGTGAGATAATTAAAGATAACCTTAGCTTTTCGGTATTTGAATTTCAGTTCGAAACATTTGATAAAAACATTATCTGGGCCGAATGCCGTGCATCATATCACAATAAAACTATATTTATTAATATCAGCAATATTTCACCCCAAAAAAGCTATTTAGAGCAGTTAGTGAAATCAAAAGAGGCAGCTGAACACGGTAAAAAGGTAAAGGAAATATTCCTGGCAAATATGAGCCATGAGCTACGTACTCCGGTAAACGGTGTGCTTGGTTTAACCCAATTGTTACGTAAAACATCATTAACCGATCAACAAACCGGTATATTGGAATTATTAGAGTCATCATCGCAATCCTTATTGGGTGTGATAAATGATGTGCTTGATATCTCGAAGATTGAAGCAGGCAAATTCAATATTATCCGTTCGGTAAGTAATTTAAATGAGATAGTTATCTCTGTTTATAAACTTTTGAAGTTTAGGGCGGATGAAAAGCTAGTCGATCTGCTATTAGAAATTGACCCGGCAGTACCTGAGTTTTTATTGATTGATTACCTGCGACTGAATCAGATTTTGATGAATTTGCTTAGCAATGCCATTAAATTTACGGATAGGGGTTATGTTAAACTAAAAATATCCGTTCTTCAGAAAAAAAATGATAAGGTGGAGTTAAAATTCTCTGTTGAAGACACTGGCATAGGCATTCCTGCCGATAGGCTTTCAAAGATATTCGACTCATTTGAGCAGGCCGAAGATGATACTGCTAATAAATACGGCGGTACCGGTTTAGGACTAGCTATCGTTAAAAAATTAGCTGAATTAAAAGGTGGTGAGCTTACTTTTAGCAGTCAGATAGGTAAGGGCAGTGTTTTTAATTTTACAAATTGGTATGCCATAGTAGCAAAACCCAAACTGAAAATTAATGAGGAAGATAGGCTTGCGCCATTTACAGGTGTGAATGTTTTGGTGGCTGAAGATAATATGGTTAACCAATTTATTCTCTCAAAAATGCTAAAGGATTGGAAGGTTAATGTTGAAATTGTTGATAACGGCCGTAAAGTAATTGAAAAATTAGAGCAAGGTGATTTTGATATGATCCTGATGGATACTCACATGCCCGAAATGAACGGTTACCAGGCAGCAAAAACTATCCGGGTTGATTTTGATGAGTCTAAAAGAAGTATTCCTATCATTTCTTTATCAGCGGCGGCCCTGGATCATGAAAAGGAAGAAGCTATGGCAGCAGGCATGAATGATGTATTATCCAAACCTTTTCAGCCGCATGAATTGCATGAGAAAATGCAAAAGCTGCTAAAGATGGGGATTGAACTATAATCAGGCGCTATAAGTAACAGCAATATAGATTGCTAATTCTTATCTTCGCGGCATGATCCCCAACCAAACGTGGAATTTGCTGAAGAAAGAAATACTGCTGGAATGGCGTTCGAAATACGCATTTAATGGTGTATTGTTGTATGTGGTTTCCACCGTATTTGTTTGCTATATCTCATTTCATTTAAGCCCCGGTTTTAGTGGTAGCTCAGGTTACTCTATCGTTTGGAATATTTTATTCTGGATCATTATTTTGTTTGCATCAGTAAATGCCATTGCCAAAAGCTTCGTCCAGGAAAATAAAGGCAGGTTATTATATTATTATTCTATCGCTAGCCCGCAGGCTATTATTCTTTCAAAAACCATTTATAACATCTTGTTAATGTCACTGTTAAGTGTGCTGGCATTATTAGTTTATTTGCTGTTTTTTCCTAATGATATTGGCGACCCGCTATTTTACTTCATTGCAGTGCTGTTAGGCAGCATTAGTTTTTCAACTGTATTCACCATGATCTCTGCCATCGCTTCAAAAGCAGGTAATAACGGAACATTAATGGCTATATTAAGCTTCCCGGTAATTATCCCGGTTATATTAATATTGATCCGCATCAGCAAAAGTGCGATGGATGGTATAGAACGTAGTTTAATTTATGGCAACATCGGAATATTGTTTGCTATCAATCTTATTGTAATAATAACTTCGTTACTGCTGTTTCCTTATTTGTGGAGAGATTAATTGGCTATTAACAAGAATTTTATCCAGAATTAGAATTGGATTAAATTTTTCATTTCATCTTCATTTGTAAGTCTTTAATTAGCATCTTCAAAAAATATTAATTTCTGGTTTGATGCGTGTTTCCTGGATAATTTTACTGTTATTTTTCCCATTTATTACCCTTGCTCAAAACGGTATTATTACCGGTAAAGTAACCCGTGCAGATAACAAAGCCCCGTTACCTTTAGCCAATGTTTTTTTAAGTAACACTACTGCAGGTACCACAACGGCTACCGATGGTACTTTTAGCTTAAATCATCTTAAGCCCGGGCAATACACATTAGTAGTAAGTATTTTGGGATATGAAGATTATTCAACAACAGTGCTGGTAGGAGAGAGCCCGATAAACTTACCTATAGAATTATCAACAAAAATTACCGAATTGCGCGAGGTAATTATAACAACACCAGCCAATTGGAAAAAGAACTACGATCAGTTTGTTAAAGATTTTATAGGCACAGACGACAATGCCAAGATGTGTTATGTATTGAATCCTAAAATAGTCAACCTCATTTACCACAAACCAAAAGAAGAATTAGAAGCCTACACCGATGATTTTTTGGTGGTTGATAACATGGCACTTGGCTATCGAGTTAAATTTTTGGTGGGAGAATTTACCAGCAGTAAACTAACAGGAATAATAGCTTACAATGGTCAGCGGCTTTTTCAGGAATTGCCGGGTTCAAAAAAACAAAAGGAAGAATGGAAGAAAAAGCGTGAGGAAGCTTACTATGGTTCGCCGATGCATTTTTATAGATCTTTATATACAGGTAAGTTAGATTCTGATGGTTTTGTGGTGATGAAACTAACCCGTTTGCCTAATGTGAATCGTCCGCAGGAAACTGAGATCCAACAAAAAATTAAAAAATATAATGATGGACGCAGCCGAGATTCATTAAACTACTGGATCGGTATGGAAAATATGTCGAAATATTTCCGTGAGCATTTATTCCGTGATCCGTTGCCTGTTAATTCTTATTTATTCAGAACTGAGCAAAAAGGCATCTACGCTGTGAATTTTACTGATTGCCTATATGTGATCTACACAAAGAAACACGAAACATCTGATTTTAAAGACTTATACAGGCCATTAGATATGGAAACCTTTGAAACCAGTGTGCTCTCCATCTCAAAACCATATTTTTTTGATACTAACGGCGTAGTGTTTGGCAGCAGTGCTCCGTTATATGAAGGTACATGGTCAAAATCTAAATTGTCTGATCTGCTTCCGGTTGATTACACGCCCGGCGATTGATCGTATCTTTCAAAAGTAATTAGCTTCATTTGATTTAATTCGTGGTTTTTAAATTGTTACCTTTGCAGGCATAAATCATATGAAGTTTATTTATCAAACATGGTGGAAAGTAATAGCCGTTGCGCTGGTGTTTTCTACACTCTTTACAGGTTTACTGCTTCATGTACCTGCATTGCCCGTACTTCACGAAACTATACGTAACTTATATTTCCACGTACCAATGTGGATGGGGATGTTAACCGCGTTTGTGTTATCAGTTTATTTCAGCATTATGTATTTACGCCATGGGCGCGAAGAGGATGATCTTGCAGCAGTTGAATGCGTAAACACTGGTTTGCTATTTTACGGTTTGGGCTTGTTAACCGGCATGCTGTGGGCCAGGTACACCTGGGGCCAATTTTGGAGCGGCGACCCGAAACAAAACAGTGCAGCCATAGCGTTTTTATTATACTGCGCTTATTTAGTGTTGCGTAACTCGATCGACGAGGAGCAGAAACGTGCTAAAATATCAGCCATCTATAACATCTTCGCTTTCCCGATTATGATTGTGCTGATATTTATTTTACCACGGATGACGGATTCGTTACACCCGGGCAGTGGTGGCAACCCCGCTTTTGGTAAATATGATTTGGATAATGGGATGAAGATCGCTTTTTACCCGGCTATGCTGGGCTGGAGCTTTATCGCACTTTGGATTGCGACTATCCGCTACCGCATCCGTTTAATTGAAAACAAAAAGAATGCTATTAATTAATATGAAGAAACTAACTTTTTTATTGCTTTTGCTTTTATCCTTTACTTCGGTTTTCGCGCAATCAAATGGGGCGGTTACTATGGATGATGCTTTGCAAAGCAACGGTAAAATATATGTTGTTGTATCAATAATCGCTATCATTTTCGTTGGTTTGGCGCTTTACCTGTTCTCTATCGACAGGAGATTACAGAAAATCGAAAAAGAAAAATAGTTCAAATACTACGTTTAAATTGTTTAAACATAGTATTGCGTCGCCTGTTAGTAATTATTGACAATCCGTCTGTATTTATATTTGCAATTTTGATAAAAAAAGTCTCACATTTGCACCGTTTTTTAACAATATAATAATTACCAACTAAATTATGGCTATCAATATTAATGCTGCCGTTCCAGATAATCACTTCTTTGGTGATGTTTGCAAGTTTTTTGATCATGCAGCAAAGTTTACAAAACACGATGCTGGTTTATTAGACCAGATAAAATCCTGTAATAGCGTTTATCGTTTTCGTTTCCCAATTCGTAAGGGTAATGGTTTCGAGGTGATAGATGCCTGGCGCGTTGAACACTCTCATCACCAATCACCAACAAAAGGCGGTATCCGCTACAGCGAAATGGTTAATGAGGATGAAGTAATGGCACTTGCCGCATTAATGACCTACAAATGCGCAATTGTTAATGTACCCTTCGGTGGCGCTAAAGGTGGTATCAAAATTAACCCTAAAAACTACACAGTTGGCGAGTTGGAAAACATTACCCGCCGTTATACTGTAGAATTAATCAAGAAAAACTTCATCGGCCCAAGTATCGACGTTCCCGCACCTGATTATGGTTCAGGCGAGCGCGAAATGAGCTGGATTGCTGATACTTATGCTACTATGAACCCAGGCCAGCTGGATGCAATGGGCGCTGTAACAGGTAAACCTATCGCGCTGCAAGGTATCGCCGGCCGTCGTGAAGCCACAGGCAGGGGCGTTGCAATTGCTATCCGCGAATGTGTGAGTGTTGGTGAGGATATGCTGAAATTAGGCCTTACAGCAGGTATATCAGGCAAAAAAGTAATTGTACAAGGTTTGGGTAACGTTGGTTACCACTCAGCAAAGTTTTTAACAGAATTTGGTGCATTGATAGTTGGTCTTTGCGAATTTGAAGGCGCTATTTATAATGCCGATGGTTTGGATATCGAAGCTGTATTTCAACACCGCAAATCAACCGGATCAATATTGGGTTATGCAGGTGCGACATCAGAATTTAAAAACTCGATGGAAGGCCTTGAGCAGCCATGTGATATTTTAGTTCCTGCTGCTTTGGAAAACCAGATCACTATTGAAAATATCAAACGCATCCAGGCTAAGATTATCGCCGAAGGGGCTAACGGACCTACAACTCCTGAAGCTGAAGCTGTATTTTACGCAAATGGTGGTTTAATCATCCCGGATATGTATGCTAACGCGGGTGGTGTAACAGTATCTTACTTCGAATGGTTGAAAAACCTTTCGCACGTAGCGTTTGGCCGTATAAATCGTCGTTTTGAAGAAAATTCAAATCTTAACTTGGTAAACATGGTTGAAGGCATTACTGGTGTAGCTTTAAACAGTGTACAACGTGCCAGTATCATCAAAGGTGCGTCTGAATTAGAATTAGTAAACTCTGGTTTGGAAGATACCATGATCCGCTCATATCACGAAATCAGGGAAACTTTTATTAATACCCCGGGTATTGATACCTTACGTACAGCAGCATTTGTTGGCGCTATCAACAAAATAGCAGTATCGTACCAAAACCTTGGTGTTTGGCCATAAATAATAATTATAACCCTAAGTTTAAAAGCCATTGCATAGCTGCAATGGCTTTTTTTGTGTGCATTATATTGTATTTTATATATTTAAGAGAGCTATCTATAACCGCACACTCACTGTAACGTTTTCGAACAATAATTTCAAAGGATTTAATTTATATTATTAATTATCAAATATTTACATTCATGGCATGAGTTTAAATAAGAAGTAGAGTTATCTAGTATTTTAAAGATTTATCACTTATTCAAAAATATATAATATGCTGAATACCTATTTTAAACTTGCTTACAGAAATATAGTAAAGGACAAAGCTTATTCAATTATCAATATATCGGGTTTAGCTATTGGGCTAGCAGCAAGCATACTGATATTGCTATGGGTGCAAAATGAATTAAGCTACGATAAGTTCCATAAAAACGCTGGGCAACTATATCGTATAACCTTTAATATGGGTGATTTGAAGGCTTCTGTTAACCCGGCAGGGATGCCAGCAGGATTAAAAGCAGAAATGCCTGTAATTAAAAATGCAATCCGTTTAAGCACGATCAAGACAGTGCTGTTTGAAGCAGGTAACAAAAAGTTTGAAGAAAAACGTGTGTTTTATGCAGACCCAAGCTTCATGGATGTGTTTTCTTTTCCGCTCCTACAAGGTAATCGTGCCACGGCGCTAAACAATGTGGATGGTGTTTTAATAACACAGGCAATGGCAACAAAATATTTCGGTAACCAAAGCCCGATCGGTAAATTTTTGCGAAAAGATAATAATGAAAATGTGGTGGTAACAGGGGTTTTGGCTAATGTCCCGCCAAATTCACATTTGCAGTTTGATTTTATCCTGCCCATAGCTTCTTTAGCTAGGACCGACAACGGATTGCAAAAAAATACCTGGGAAGACTTTAGTTATTACAGCTATGTTCAATTAGATAAACGTTTTAATCCATCTGCCTCGAACTTATTGATGCTTGAGAAGCAAATGGATCAGATATTTCATAAACACAATCCCGGTATGGAGGCCAAATTTGAATTACAACCTATAACTAAAATTCATCTCGCAGCCGAAAGATTAGGTGATTTGCCTGGGCATGGAAGTTCACAATATGTAAGTATCTTTTTTATAATCGCTATTTTAATAATTATAGTTGCTTGCATCAATTTCATGAACCTGTCTACCGCGCGCTCTGCCCGCAGAGCAAAAGAAATTGGTTTACGAAAAGTAGCAGGCGCTGTTCGAGGTCAACTGATTATTCAGTTTTTAAGCGAATCGGTGTTTATTTCTTTTCTTTC
>Ga0302225_10000427_pt1 | contig 30835 bp, 24 predicted proteins | sample II_Palsa_E3_2_FD_193515 | JGI IMG/M metagenome (GOLD analysis project Ga0302225, IMG submission 193515) | Peat permafrost microbial communities from Stordalen Mire near Abisko, Sweden - II_Palsa_E3_2 | ecosystem: Environmental > Terrestrial > Soil > Palsa > Peat permafrost | place: Sweden...
ATTTTGTTCAGCCGCGCCAGAGTCGACCTGGTGTTCGTGGCCAATACACGCGCCGCGAGCCGGTTCAAGGCTTCGTAGGCGCGGACATATTCCACCGGCAGTCCGGCCAGGGCTTGCTCATGCGCGGAGACCACGCGGTAATCGCCGCGAGCGAGCGGGCCGGTCCAAGCGGCGCGAGATCCCAGGCGCTCGAAATTCTCTAGTACCTGGCGCGTCAAGCCCAGCAAGGCGCGCACAGCTTCGTGGCGTTGCATGCCGGCGGACATCAGCAGGCGCGCGGCAGCTTCTTCGACGGCCAACGCGTGGCCGGCGGCGAGAGCGGCTGCGGCATGGTACAGGCTTTTTTTACCGGCAGCGATGTTCGCGGCCTTTCCGCCAAGAGCCCTGACGATGGTCCGCGCGGTGCGCACCGCCGCGGCGTCGCCCTCGATCACAAAATATTTTCCTTCGAGCGGAGGAACACCGACACCACTGAAGGTTTGCAGCGGGTGCATGGAACCAACGGCCGCGCCATACTGACGGAGCAATTTTAATACCCCGGCATCCAAAGCGCCGCTGGTGTGCAAAATAACCTTCCCGCGCAGGGTATCGCCGCCGGCCCGAAGGAACGCTTCGAGGATTTGCCGCGCGGCCGCGGCAATGGCGTCGTCGGGGGTGGCCACAATGATTACGCGCGCGGCCAGCACCTCTCGAGAAATGCCCGCGCAAGGTTTGCCGCCGCCAATAAAGCGCACGGCGTTGCGCGAGCTATTGCGGCTGCGCGTAACCACCGCGCCGATGCGCCAGCCTTGCTCACGCAAACGCCGGGCCAGTGCACGGCCGACACGCCCCGCGCCGACGATCGCCAGACTCTTCAACATCCCGTGCTAGGATAACCCGAGGTTCCCCGGCACACCAATCGTCATGCATCTCGCAGGCCTGTCATTCTTCGCTTTCATCGCGTGCTTTTGGATTTTTTACGGATTGCGCATCGCTTATGGCGCGGTGCGTCTGCCGTGGGTGAAGGATTTCGCGCGCGCCGGCGATGAGGATTGTCCGCGTATGTCCCTGATTTTTGCCGCGCGGGATGAGGAAGAAAAGCTGCCGGCGGCGCTGGCCGGCCTTGCCGCGCTCGACTATCCGAACCTGGAAATTATTGCCGTGGACGATCGCTCGACGGATGCGACGGCGCGCATTCTGGACGATTTTGCCGCCGCACATGAGCGGTTCCGCGTCGTGCATGTCGCGGAGCTTCCCTGCGGCTGGCTCGGCAAACCGCACGCCTTGCAACGCGCCTATGAGGCTTCCAGCGGCGACTGGCTGGTGTTCACGGATGCGGACGTGCGATTTAAGCCGGAGGTTTTGCGCCGCTCCGTGACCATCGCTCGCGAAAAAAAACTCGATCACTTGACGCTTTTCTGCGATGTGGAAATGGTCGGCTTTTGGGAGACGGTGCTGATCACTTTTTTTGGCTTGTCGTTTCACATGGCTACCGATCCATATCGCGTCAGCAATCCGCACTCGCGGACTTATGTGGGCGTAGGCGCGTTTCAGATGCTGAAACGCTCCGCCTACGAGGCTGCGGGGACGCACCGGCGGCTGGCCATGGAAGTTGTCGACGATATGAAGCTGGGCAAGATTGTGAAGCTTGCCGGACTTCGTTCAGGCGTGGCGGTGGCGCAGGATTTGGTGGCCGTTCGCTGGCATGCCGGGCCGGGCAATTTGATTCGCGGCGTGACGAAGAATTTTTTCGCCAGCGCGCGCTTCAGCTTGTGGCAAGTCTCTCCTTTGCGATTGCCGGAATTCTGCTGTTCAACGTTGCGCCGTTTGCCGCCTTGCCATTCGTTCACGGCTGGATGCTGGCATTGGCGGCGGTTTCGGTGGTGATTGCGATGGCATTTCACGCCGGCGTGGCCGTGGTGATGCGAGTCTCGCCTTTCTACGCGCTGACGCATCCATTGGGCGCGGTGCTATTTGCTTATATGTTGTTGCGATCGACGGTGGTGACCTTGCGGCAGGGCGGAATAATCTGGCGCGGCACGTTTTATGCTTTGGAAGAGCTGAAGCGAGGAGCGGTTTAGCCCGCGAGAAGGTCTTGGGCGCCGAAAGCGGCTACAAAACCTCAGTGGCGGCCGGGGCTTCGGGCTCAACCGCGAAAAGGCCGGCAAGATCCCGTTGTTTCAAGCCGCGAATGCGGTCGCGCAGTTGGGCGGCGCGTTCGAATTCGAATTTCTTGGCGGCTTCGCGCATTTGCGTTTCGAGTTGCTTCAGCATTTCGGCCATTTGCTCTTCGTTCTTGATTCCGGCAGTGGCTTTGTCGAGGTCGTCTTCGCCAAGAGGAATCATCACGTAGTCGGCTTCGACGATCTTGGCCAATTCCATGTCCACGCCCTTGATGATGGACATGGGCGTGATGTTATTTTCAGCGTTGTAGGCGAGTTGTTTGTCGCGGCGACGATTGGTTTCGCCGATGGCGGCCGCCATCGAGCCGGTCATGCGGTCGGCATAGAGGATCGCGCGGCCTTCCACGTGGCGGGCGCAACGGCCGATGGTTTGGATCAGCGAGGTGGTGCTGCGAAGAAAACCCTCCTTGTCGGCATCGAGAATGGCCACCAGGGAAACTTCCGGCAGATCCAGACCTTCGCGCAGGAGATTGATGCCGATGAGCACGTCGTACTCGCCGCGGCGGAGGTCGCGTAGTATTTTGATGCGGTCGAGAGTCTCCACTTCGGAGTGCAAGTAGCGGCATTTCACGCCGATTTCCGCGAAATATTCGGCAAGATCCTCGGACATGCGTTTGGTCAGCGTGGTGACCAGCACGCGCTCGTTCTTCGCCGCGCGGATGCGAATTTCTTCGAGTAAATCATCGACCTGGCCTTTCACCGGGCGGACTTCCACTTGCGGATCAACCAGACCCGTTGGCCGAATCACCTGCTCGACGACCACGCCGCCCGATTTGGTCAATTCGTACGGCGCCGGCGTGGCGGAAACGTAGATGGCTTGATTAACGCGATGCTCCCACTCTTCAAAGGTCAGCGGCCGGTTGTCCAGCGCGGAGGGCATGCGGAAGCCGTAATCGACCAGCGTTTGCTTGCGCGAGCGATCCCCCTTGAACATCGCGCCCACCTGGCTCACGGTCTGGTGCGATTCGTCGACGAACAGCAGAAAATCCTGCGGCAAATAATCGAACAGCGTGGGAGGCGCCTCTCCGGGAAGGCGGCCGCTCAGATGCCGCGAATAATTTTCGATGCCGTGGCAATAGCCCACGGTGCGCATCATTTCAATGTCGAACATGGTGCGCTGGGTGACGCGTTGCGCTTCGACGAATTTGCCCTGCTGCTCCAATTCTTTCTTCCACCACCATAGCTCTTCCTGGATGGTCACTATCGCGCGCTCGCGCTTCTCCTGTGGCATGACGTAGTGCGTCTTGGGATAAACGCGCACGGAAGATAAATCTTCCTTTCCGCTGCGCACCTCGCCCGTCAGCGGATCGATTTGGCGGATAACATCGATCTGGTCGCCCCACATTTCCAGCCGATACGCTTGATCCTCGTAGGTGGGATAGATTTCAATCATGTCTCCGCGCACGCGGAACGTTCCGCGGCGCAAATCTTCCGAGCGTTCATATTGCACATCGACCAACCGGTGCAGCAAGGCTTCGCGGGAGGTTTTCTGGCCCTTTTCGAGGGGCACCACCATGGAATAGTACGCTTCCGGCGAGCCCAAACCGTAAATGCAGGAGACCGAGGCGACGATCACCACGTCGCGCCGTTCAAACAGTGAACGCGTGGCGCTGATGCGCAGCTTGTCGAGCTCATCGTTGATGGTGGCCTCTTTCTCGATGTAAATATCCGCGGCGGGGACATACGCTTCCGGCTGATAAAAATCATAGTAGCTGACGAAATACTCCACGGCATTTTCGGGGAAGAACGATTTGAATTCGTGATAAAGCTGCGCTGCGAGCGTCTTGTTGTGCGCCATCACCAGCGCGGGGCGGCCGGATTGTTCGATAACTTTGGCCATGGCGAAGGTTTTGCCGGAGCCGGTGACCCCGAGCAGCACCTGGTGCTTGTCTCCCGCGTCGAGGCCGCGCATCAACTGGTCAATAGCGGCAGGCTGATCGCCGCGCGGCTGGTAGTTGCTCTGCAGTCTGAAAGACATAAGAAAGATCCTTTGCGGATGCTTCACAGTAGCGACGCCATCTTTTGCCGCTGTCTGCGTAAACCTTCATTATACCCCGGGTCGCCAGCCGCCGTTCCGGTGGCCGGCGCGGGTTTGGCCCCGGACTTCTCACGCGTCGCAGACCCGTGGCATCCCGCCAGTTCGGGGGGCCGGTGCTTTTTTGATTTAATGCAGGAGCACTACTTCGGCATGACTGGTGGCATCAACGTTGAAATGCGCTTTGTTTGAATCATCGGCTTTGGCAATCAAAACATCCAGTTTCTGCGCGGAATCCTCGGTGGCGCGCTCCACGAAACCGCTTTGCAGCGAAATGTAGGTGACGACCTGGATTTTCCCCAGCGCGGTCCCGCTGGTCTTCAACTGATGTACTTTGTAGTCCTCGGGTGTCGCGTCATCATGCGGTCCATGCTGCTTCATGGTGGTGTTGGTAACCACCACGGCGCACTCGCCGGCAGACTTCGTAGCGCCGCCGTCGCCGCGCTGCGGGCAGGGTTCATCGCGAACGTACTCGTACTGTTTCTCCCACACCAGCCGGTCTAGCGCCGCGCCCATCACCGGCTCTTCCTTGTTCCATTTTTCACCGGGTTTGATGCCCTTCGCTGGAAACGTCCAGCCCAGCGCAAACTGCGCTAGCCACTGGCGCCAGACAGCTTGTTCGTCGCTGGAGAGCGCGTCAAATCCCTGCAAATCACTCCCGCGCCCGTCCCCCTGCAGTGTAAATTCCACCACGCCGCTGTTGGCCTCCGTCACCGGCGAACCATCCGCCGGGAGTAATTGCGTGCGCATGGCCACGTGCGCATCGCTCGCACCGCCGATTTTTGTTACCTCCACGCTAACCCATCGCTCGACATCGCTGTTCTGGCCTTCGGGCGGCAGCGGAGACGCGATGCGGCTCTCCGCGCGCGTCACTTTCTTGGCTTGGTAACGCACGCGGTATACAAATTTTTGTCCGGCGTGAAGCGCTGGGATGCGCACGAGAGGTTGCACCTTTTCCCCCGCGCGGGAAAGGGCGGGTACGATGACCACGACTGCGGCGAACGTTACCAGCAGCAACGGCGCGAGCCGCGCTGCTCGGTCCATCAAGAGGTTCATTGCACCTCGGCGAATATTCCTGCTCGCAAGTCTTGGCCTCAGGGCGCGGAAGTAGCGGTGGAAGTGCTTGCCGAACTCCGCGCCACCGCGTTTTCCAATCTGACGAGCGGATCGTCCAGCGGTCCGCTCACTTTCAGCGTGCGTCCACCGAGCGGCGAACGAGGCGCGGGCTGGTCGCCATCCACAGCTTTGAGCGCCAACTCCGCCTCCTGTGCAAAATCCACCGTGCCACTCACATAAATGAACTGCCCCGCCCCATCCAGCCGCATATTGTCGAGCAGTAACTTCCGGTTCACCAGGGTAAACGCCGCGCTTCCGGCGCTCCATTGCGAGGTGCCCTCATGCGCTGCGCCATCGGCCACGCTGGCGCCCACGTCCCATCCCCGAAACTCCACATTTCGCAAAGAAACTTTTCCCTGCCCGGCGAGATTTCGCAGCAACTCTTCCCGGCCCACTCCTTTGGTGGTTAGATGCAGCGAGCCGCTGGCCGCGCCGCTCCAGCGATCCGAAATATTCGGCTGCACGGGCAATTGCGCCAGGCTGGCGCCGTCAAGCTGCGCAATAAACTCGTACGCCGGGCGCGGAGAAAATTTCGCGCTGAACTGACCATGCACTTTGCCACCCGCCCACTGCGCCGCAACGTCGCTGGCTTCCAGTTGCAGTCCATGCAAGCGTCCCACCACCCGCACGTTTGCCAATTGCAATTTTTCGATGGTCAGGCGATCCAGGGTCACCTCGCCTTGCGCATCCATCCTGCGCACCAGTTCACTTGCCGCGGTGCCTGAAGGTACTGCCAGGTTGCCACTGGAATTTTCTGCCGCTCCGTCGCTGGAGGAGCCGCCCAGTGAGTGCAGCAGCGTTTGCAGCCAGCCGGGACGCGCGCGCGGCCCCACCCAGCGGTCAATTTCCGCGGCGCTCAATTCCGTTCCATGCAAACTGAAATTCCAGCGCGCTTGCGCGTCACCGTCCGCGGAAGGATTTTCGCGAAGCGTGCCCGACCAGCTCGTACCGAACCCATCCACCGCTCCGAGAAACACGCTCCGTAGTCCATTCTCCCAAACGCACGCGGCATTCTCGACTTGCAGTTGCTGATTCAATCCCGCCACCGCCAGATGGGCTTTCGATAGCGCAATTTTCCCGCTCCACCGCTGCCCGCTCGGCCGGTTCCAATCCCATTGCATAAATCCCACGGCGCGCCCATCCATGTCCCATCCGTGCTGCAGGGGCCGTCCGATGGCGGCTGCAGCCCGCAGCAACGTGGCGATCTGCTCGACTTCTCCGTCTATGGCTAAACCGCCCTCGTGCGCCGCAAAATCCTCGCTCGCCGTCAGGTCCCCCGCGTCGCGGAGCGGCGGCGCGTTGCGCCGTTTTCCCGCGCCCACCACCGCGTTGCGTTCGCCGCCCAAGCGCACGCGTACCGGCTCCATTGCCAGCTTTTCGCCCGCGCCCCCGCCGCGCACCGCGCCGATCCACACCGGCTCGGCGATTCCGGGGATTTTTATTGAGCCGCCATCGCTCGAAAATGTCAGTTCATCCACCGAAGGCGGCCATCCATGAACGCCGCCCGCACCGGTAAAATATTGGTCTACGGCGATCCCATCATCCACGCCCGGTTCAAACGCCCGCCACCAGGCGAGTAAATCCGTGGCCTGAATGCTCGCCGACTTCACCTGCACCGCGGGCACGCCTTCGGCAAAATGCAAGCTGCCGTGTAAATTCGATGTTGGCGACACCAGGGCCATCTCCGCGGCGTCCACTGTGCGCGCGGCAAGGTTGGCGCGGCCGCCAAGCTTTAGCGACAATCGCGGATTATCGGCACGTTCCGTCAGATCCCAGCGGTGCACACTCGCCATTCGCGCCTCAAGTGCGAAGCTCCAGTCGGAGGACGACTCGCGGCCAAATGCGTCCTCGCTCAACCGTTCCTTACTCGCTCCCGCGCCGGAGATTTTGCCGGGCGCATCGCTGCCTTCCCCTCCCTCCGGCGCGCCGCTGTGCGCGGAGGCCTCCAGCGAAAACGACCCGCGCACGCCATAGTCCTGCCCGCGCAGCAGTCGCAATAAATCTGCGAGCGAAGCTTGCGTCCAATGCACCGTAAACTGCGCGGGCTGCAGCCGCGCCGATGTGCCCGCAATGTCCCCGCGAACTCGCAGCGTGCCCGCCGATTGCAACGGCACGCCGCTACGCCACGGCTGTGCCTCCAGTTGCAATTGCCACCGCCCCGGAGACACTTGCTCCACGCTGCCGCTCACGTTCACGAATGCAAACGGACGCTTGTCCTGACCGCTCTTGAAATTTACGCGTCCATCGTCAAATTTGATTTTTCTCAGCCGGTTCGCGCCGCCCGCGGCCGCCGGCGGTCCGTAGATCCGCGCGCGGGCGGTGTCCCCGCTTTTTGCCGGAGGCAGCCAGTCCTCCAGGTTCCAGCGCCCCTGCGCATTGCGCACCAGGATCAAACTGGGCCGGCTCATCGAAAGCGTGCCAAATTCAAAATGCCCGCCGAGCAGTCCCGGCCAGCGCAATCCCGCCGTCAATTGTTCCGCGCGCAAAAAATACTCATTGCCAAACGCCGGATCTTCGCCCACGGTGATCCCATTCGCTTCCAGCCGCAGTTTAGGAAACACTTGCGCGTCAAACTGCCGCACATCCACTTGCCGTCCGAACGCGCGCTCCAGTCGCCCGATCAAATACGCGTGCACGCGCCGCGTGCGCACCAGCAGGCCCACGGCCGCCTGCGCCACCACCACGAGCGCCAGCAGGCCGATCGCCAGCTTCAACCATTTACGTCGTTTGGCCATCGCTTGGACTCAAACACCTCGCTGCGAAACCCGCGCCAGGCCGTTTCAATGTACGGTGCGCAGCATGCGGCTCCACCGCGTGCGCGCCGGCAGGTGCGCGATGTTGTCAAACACGCTGGTGAGCCTGCTCCAGAAGTTCGTTTCTCTCGCGTAGTCCGCGCTCGTCGCGTCCACAGACCAATAAATCAAAAACGGACGCCCCATGATCGCGCCGCGGTCCACGAATCCCCAAAAGCGGCTGTCCGAGCTGTTGTCGCGATTGTCGCCCATGACAAAATATTTTCCCGGCGGCACCGCGATTTCATCTCCCACCACGTACTTTGGCAGCTCCTCCACCCACTCCGAAAGCATTTGCGTGGAAAACATCAGCCTCGCCGGCGGCGGAAAATAAGAATTAAGCGGCGCGGTCATGGTCGCCGGATCATGCTGCACGTACGGCTCGCTCAATAATCTTCCGTTGACGTACATCTCCTGATCCACCAGCTTTAGCCGGTCCCCCGGCAAACCGATCACCCGCTTCACGAAGTGCTGATGATCCGCGTACGGATACTTGAAAACGATGATATCGCCGCGTTGCAACGGCCGATACGGCAGAAATTTGTCGTACCACGCTCCCGTACCCCCAAAAATAAATTTATTCACCAGCAGGTGATCGCCCACCAGCAGCGTGCGCTCCATCGAAGCCGACGGAATCTTGAACGCCTGCACCACGAAGCTGGTCCCGAAGAGCGCCAAAATCACGGTGACCAGCAGCGACTCCAGGTATTCCGCAATGGTGGTCTGGTCGCTGCGGTATTCTGCGCCATGCTCCGCTACCGTCGCGGCCGTATCGGGGGCCGCATCGGGAGCGGCAACCTCGTGAGCCACCTCTGGCGCCGTCGGCGTTACTTCCGTGATTTCATCCGCCATTCGTTTCCGGCCTTAGGCGCTCCATAGCATTGTCTTCTTGTATCGGCGACTCCAGCAACGCGATCCGCGCCAGGGCGCTCCGTGCCGCTCGCTGCTCTGCTTCTTTTTTGGAACTGCCGGCCCCGCTGGCCAGGCATTGTCCTTCCACCCACACTTCGATCTCGAAAATCTTTTGGTGATCCGGCCCGGTCTCCTTCGCCACGCGGTATTCCGCCGGAGCTTGGTGCCGCGCCTGCAAGAATTCCTGCAGCGCGGACTTGCGGTCGGAATCCGCGATGCTGTCGCCGCGTTCCTCGATGGCATGCGCGAACAGCACGCGGTGCAGTACGTCGCGCGCGCTGTGCAGCCCGGCGTCCAGATAAACCGCGGCGATCACCGCTTCAAACGCATCTGCCAGCAACGTCTGCTTTTCTCGCCCGCCGGTCTTTTCTTCTCCGCGCCCCAGCCTCAAATGTTCTCCGAGTCGCAAACCCCGCGCCGCCGATTCCAGCGTGCGTGCATTTACCAGCCGCGCCCGGCTTTTTGAGAGCTGCCCTTCGCTCCAGCGCGGAAACGACAGCACCAAATATTCGCTTGCGAGCAATTCCAGTACTGCGTCGCCCAAAAACTCGAATCGCTCATTGTCCTGGTGTTGTTCGCGTTCCCCTCCCGGCCGTCGATCCGGTCCCGCCGAGCTGTGCGTCAACGCCCGCACCAGCAACTCCGGTCGCCGGAACTTGTGTCCCAGCCGCTTTTCCAGCGCCGCGTCGCATCCAGACTTGGTCTCTTCCATATTTTGCGCGTGTCCTGTAGTGCGGGACGCAGCCCGCGAACCCCTGCGGTCCTGGCCTCGCTGGGCCAGCAGTCCAATTTCAGCATGCCGAGTCTATTTTTAAAACGCCCCGGTTATTTCGGAACGCTAAGCTGCGTCTCCCCCAGCTTCTTGGCTTCCGCCGCCTTGCTCGTGCACGTCGCTTGCATGCTGCCCTGTATTCCGGCGCACTTGGTAAACGCCGTCGCCGCATCCGCGAAATGCGAGGCTTTCTCATTCGCTAGCCCTAGCAAATAATAATTCACTGGGTCCGGCGACGGGTCCAGCTTCACGGAAAGGTCCAGCTCCGGGATGGCATCGGCATATTTGCCGCGCCGCACGTACACCAATCCCAGCCCGCTGTGCGCCATCGCCAGCGTCACGTTTTTCGCGCTGGCAAACTGCTCGTCCGTTAGATTCACGGGCTTCGCAATCGTCGGCGTCACTTCAATGGCTCGCTTCGAGTAATCTTCTGCCTTCGCCAGCTCTTTCACCGCGTCGGGACCGCTGGTGCTGTTCATGGCTCGCGGTATCGTCTGCGCCAGGATCGCCATCGTTTGCACATCCGTCGGCGTTAACTTCACCGCCTTATCGCCGATCTCTTCCATCTTCTGTACCTGGTTCGTTTTGAGGTACAGCATCGTCAAATTCGCATAAATCACCGGCAGGTAGCGGCTCGCAGGATATTTCTGTACGAACGCCTCCCCGAGATCGACCTTTTTAGCCGAATCTGCTTCCGGTGTATCCTCGAACGCTTTGAACGCCCCGTCTTCATCCGCATTCACCGGCGGCGCCACGTCCAGCGCCAGGCCGCCCTTCGATGCGTCCGCCGGAGTCTGGCCTGACGCTGGAGTTTGCCCGCCAGGCGTCGTCGCCGGTGGCTGCTGAGGACTCCCTTGCATCCCCTGCGCATGCGCCACCCGCGCCGCTCCCAGCGCGAGCAAACCCACCGTCACGGCGATTCCAAATATTCGTTCTCGCTTCAAGCTCATCGCAAATCTCCCGTCAATTTAATTTCTTCTTTCCAAGCTTATCGCCGGCCACCACCTGCCCCCGCGTCCTTCGGTGTCCGTCCTATGGCCGGGCCGTCGGCTTCTCCAAGTTCACCGTTTCCAATCCCTTCTGCGCCGCATCACGCGCACGCTCCGGCAGTCCCTGGACACTCAGCGCGGCCTCAAACTGTGTCTTGGCCACGTCCGCTCGTCCTTCGTCGTCGTAAATTCTTCCCAGGTAAATGTGCGACCACGCCATCACCATGGGATCCTCCGTGGCCGCGTGTGCCCCGGACGTCAGCCGGCCAAACACTTCCTTAGCCCGCGCCGCATCGTGCTCCAGGACCGCCACCATTCCTAGTCCATACCACCCCCGTATTTGATCCGGATATTTCGCCAGCACCCGCTGAAACGAAACTTCCGCCGCCCGCGGATTTTTCTCCGCGATTTCCTTCTCCCCCTCCGTCAATGCCGCAATGGCCTCGGGATCATTCGGCAGCGTCGCGGGCTGCAACGCCCGCCGCCGTGCTACGTCCTCCTTGGACAGTTCCCCGCCCAGGCCTTTGGTTTCTTCCGGCGCGAATTGCAGCGTCGCGATTCGCTTGGTCTCCGCGCTCAGATCAATCCCGCGTATCAGCTCCGGAAAATACTGGCTCATCGCCGGCTCCGAACCTTCAAATTTCGCTAGCCCGACGTACAGCGTGCGCACCATCACGTAGCCGTCGGCATCGTTACGCTCCAGCGCCGCTTCCCGCTCGCTCGGAGACATCTTCTTCAGCTTGATCTCCACCGCCCGCACCATGCACTCCGTCACATACGACGGAAAGTCCTCCCGCAGATCCGCCTCCAGCCGCGGCGCCTTGGCCGCTCGATCGAACAGCGCGCGCTTGGTCACCACCACGTGAGAATATTCCAGCGGCAAAGGGTCCAGCAAAAAATGCAGAAAGGCGTGTCGCACCACATCCGTGGGAAGCTCCTGGCCGCCGCTCAATACGATCGCGTAGTGATCCCCCCAGTTCCGCACGTTGGTGATGCGGCCCACCAGCGGCTCCACCACAATCATAAACGTCCGTGGACTATCCGGGTTCACAATCTCCCGCAAATATCCCGATGTCTGGAAAACGATTTGCGAAACCTGGTCGTGCATCTCATCGATCTCGCGGTTGTAAACGGCCTGCACCTGCCGCCACAACTGCCCGATCTTCTGCTCCTGGTAATAGGCCGCCAGCAGCTCGCTGAAGCCTTCCAGCGCCAAGACTTCCGGCGGCAACTCATCGCGCCGCAGCGTCGGCGTAAACCGCGGCGCCGGCCCGGACACCAGCCCAAACCACAAATAGCGCGACAGCGTCGCCGCCGGATCGCTCAACACATGCGCGCGATAAAATTGCCGCACCGCATCCACCGCCGGCCCCTGCTGCGCCTGCAACCGTGGGCGCATTTGCGCGCGATACGCAGACCAGTGATCCGTGCTGACGTCCGCCTCAAATCCCGCTGCCAGCAGCGCGCACATCGTCGTAAACATCGCCTCGCTGCCATCTACTCCGATGCTGCTTTGCACCGCGGGCAATCCCGCACCATTGGCGCGTGCTCGCGGCGCGACCGCAGCGCCCGCGGGAGCCTGTGCCTGCGGAGCACCCTGCGCTCCCGCCGGCGGAGTTTGCGCGTTGAGCGCGGGCACCAACACCGCCGCCGCACAAATCAAGCAACAAATGACCCGTACCATCACTCGCATAGTTTTATTCATTTTGCAGCGCAAGTTTTTCCCCAAACCAATCTACAAGTCTCCGCTAACGCCCGTCAACGTTCCAGCGGCCGCCAGTAGTGGGCGACAGTAGTGGCCGACAGTGGCGGGCGACAGTAGTGGCCGACAGTGGCGGCCGGCCGCTTTTGTAGCGGCGTCCGCCGCGGCGGACTGCGCCTCAAGCTAGCCCACGCGCAAGCCTTCAGCGTCTCACTGAATTTTTCGCTCCGGCCGCCGCGAGCAACTCTTGCGTGTCCACCGTCCATCTGTAAGATTACCGATGCGCGCAAATCCACTCAGGATGGCTCGCGCCACCGTGCCCCTCATCGTGCGTCGTCTGCGAAAATTCGCGCCCCGCCCCGCATTTGTGGTCACCACGTTCGCCCTGCTCTCGCTCACCGCGTCAATTGTGATCTTCCATCCCCTAGCCTCCGCAAATCGGCAATCCGTCCCGCCGCCAGTCTCCCGCGCCAACCCGCGCCTCACACAGGAATTCCAACTAACCGGCGATCAGCTCTGGCTGGACACTCACATCACCATCCTCCCCGGCGAACGCCTCCTCTTCTCCGCCAGCGGTTCCCTCCGCTACCCCGGCGCGCCATCGGAGAGCTCCCCGGCGGGCCTCCCCCGCACTTTCAAAGATCTGCTTCGCAACTTGCCGCTAAGCGATGCCGGCCGCGGCGCACTGATCGCGCGCATCGGCGACCCGGACGTCGCTTCACCTTTTTTGATCGGCTCCGCGCGTGACCTCATCGCTCCCGCGGCCGGCCGCCTCTCCGTGGGCATCAATCAATCCGCGGACGACACGGCCGGCGGCGCCTACAACCTCGAGGTCACGATTTATCCGCGCGATCCCAACTCCACCCTTTCGCTCGCGCACCTCGTCGCCTCCATCCCGGGCGTCGACGCTTCCCTCTTTGCCAAAATTCCCCGCCGCGTCGCTGACAACTCCGGCGCTCCCGGCGACATGATTAATTTTTTGATCCTCGGATCGCCGGCCTCCGTGGAAAAGGCCTTGAAGAGCGCCGGCTGGGTCCAGGTCGATGCGGACGTCAAAGACACGGTGATGAACGGCGTTCTGGCGACCATCTCCAAGGAAGCCTATCTGACCATGCCCATGAGCCAGCTCTACCTCTTCGGCCGTCCTCAGGACTATGGCTGGGCTCACGCCGAACCTATCCAGGTCGTCGCCTCCCGTCATCACCTGCGCCTCTGGCTCGCCCCCTTTACCGTCAACGGTCAGTCCCTGTGGTGCGGCGCGGCCACCCACGACATCGGTTTCGCTCACGACCAGCGTAATAGCGGCATCACCAGCATCACCCACAAAATCGATCCCGACATCGACCTCGAGCGCGACTACGTCCAAAAAACTTTGTTCAACACCGGGCAGGTCGCTGAAATCTCCTATTTCCTCCCGCTGAATCCACTCCACTCCGGCATCACCGCCACCGGCGCCTCTTTCCACTCGAGTGGCCAGGTCCTAATCCTGAAGCTCTCTATCTCCCCGGGCGTCAACCAAAGCTCTCGCTAGTCCATCGCCTCCCGAGCACCACCCCACGCATCGCATTCGACAGCCTGCGAGTCCCCAGACGCACTCCGATCCATTCCCCCGGCAATGCACCCCGCATGACTCCGGCCTCCGGGGATCCAAACCCAACATTCTTTTGCCCTTTAGCTTGATGTCTAAGATTTGTCTTGACAATTTCAGGCAATTTTAGTATGCTTTTGGGTGTACAGAACCGCGTCTTGTCCCGGCCATATCTCACCATCACTTTGGCTCACTTTATCTTCGGATGGGCCTGGGCTCCAGCTCGCCAACTAGTAACCACTTGTGCAACAAAATTCCTGTGTAACCCGAGCAGATGCAACACTTGCGAATCGTTGTCATAACAAAGGTACTTAAAGTCCCTTTAGAATCACAACCTTTCGCGACTCCCGGGCCCCTGCCTTGCACCGGTCATGCCCTCCCACCAGGGACTCCAGCACGCCGGGTAATACCTTGCTCCGCTGCTTCGTGCGCCAAAAAGACGCACGTGACCGTGCGTGGTATGCTTTTACGCAAATTCTAACCCTAGAGGGGGTCATATGGCTGAAACACAGGAATTCGCCCACGTATTTTTATTTCGCTGTCCCGCTTGTGGCAGACCGCTTGCCGCCGCCTGCGCCAGCCAGCAAAGCAATCTGGAAATGGCCGACGCTCACCTTTTCGATCCCCACTGTTTCTGCGGCTGGACTTCCACGCTGATGGGGTTGGACGGTGTGAAGCATTGGGTAGAACCTTGGGAGAGTCCCACGCGCGTCTCCAACCAGCCCGATTCTTGCGACGGCAAAATCGAAGGAAGTGTCGGCGCCTAACGCCCGATTGCCAACCTCTTTCTAGGGGAAGTTCGGCGAGCGAAGTTTGTCAGCGAAGTTTCGTCAGCGAAGTCCGTTAGCGAAGTGTCGTCAGCGAGTTCGGCGAGTTGCCCTCGCCGCATGGTCACAACGCGCAACGGCCAGAGATGCATTTGCCTCGGGCCGCATCGGGATTTCTAGCCGCGCCAGAATCCCCAATCTCAAGTTCCCAGTTTCAATTTGTCGCTTTCAATCCCGGTCCCAGAACATATGCGAGCCCGCCCCGCCCGGCGGCCCGGAATCCCCGCTGGACGCATCCCACTGGCTGCGTGTCAACGGATGAATCTCGCCTAATTTTTTCTGTTGCAACGAACGATTCGCGTCCGCCAGCTCCTTGGCCACGAATGCATTAAACGAATCAAACACATCCTTTAGCTCTTTGCTCAGCGAAGCGATGCGCGCCACCTGGTAATCCGTCGGCCGCCCTTCGTAACCCGTCAGTTCGCCGTACAGCGCCGTGGTCTTCTCCCGGATGCGTTCTTCGCCGGTCACCGCCCCGCCCTCCTTGGTGGCCACGATTTTTTTGCGCATCTCTTCCACCTTGCCGGCCAGCTCGTTCATTTGCGCGGCCAGCGCCGTATCGCTCGCGGCCTGTGCCCCGCGCTGCAGCAGCGCGTCGTGCACGGCGTTGATGCTGTCCACCTCGAAGCTCATGTCGCCCAGCAAATTGTAGATGCGCATCGTGGCGGCAAAATTCTGCGCGCGGTCCGCTTCCGTAAACTTCGCCCGCGCGTCGAGCTTGATCACCATTTTCGTGGTGTACACGTCTTTGCCGCGGGTCAGCTTCACCGTGTACGTTCCGGGCAGAACGCGCGGCCCCTGTGCCGCCTCGAAAGCCGCGGTGGCCGCCGGCGGCACATGCGGAGCCTTCAGCCGCATCGGCCATTCCACGCGGCTGATCCCGCGCCGGCTGTTCGGCGCCAGCGTATCGATCAGTTTTCCTTGCGCGTCGAAAATCTCCAGCTTCATCTTCCCGTAGATATGGCGCTTTTTCTGATAATACGTAATCAACGCGGCGTCCGGCGGATTCGGTCCGTAAAACGTGCCATTCCCCTCCGGCCATCCGCCATTCGCGTTAAATCGCTGCTGCGCCGGTTTGCCCATCAGGAACACCGCGTCCTGCCCCATCACTTCCGGTGTCAGTTTTCGCAGCGGCGTGATGTCGTCGATGATCCATATTCCGCGCCCGTGCGTCGCCACCACCAGATCGGACTCGCGCTCCTGCACCACAATGTCGCGCACCGGCACATCCGGAAATTCGTGTCCCTTATACTGCGCCCACTGCTTTCCGCCATCGAGCGAGACCCACAAGCCGTACTCCGTACCGAGAAACAACAAATTTTTCTCGACCGTATCTTCCTTGATCACATGCGCAAATCCTCGCACGCCGCTCGCTGCGCTGACCACCGGCGTCCACGTCTTGCCATAATCGCTGGTCCTGAACGCATACGGCTCCATGTCGCCAAACGTGTGCCGGTCGAACACCGCGTACGCCGTCGCGGCATCGTAGCGGCTCGCTTCCACCCAGGAGACCCAAGACGCTTTCGGCAGGTTGGGCACGTTACCCACCACGTTCTTCCAGGTTTTCCCGCCGTCCTGCGTCAACTGCACATTTCCGTCGTCCGTTCCCACCCAAATAGTCTTGCCGTCTTTCGGCGATTCGCTGATGGAATAAATTGTGGTGTGCATCTCCGCGTACGAATTGTCCACCGTCACGCCGCCAGACTCTTCCTGCTTCTGCTTTTCCGGGTCGTTGGTGGTCAAGTCCGGCGAAATGCGCTCCCACGTTTGCCCGTGGTTCCGCGAACGAAACAAAAATTGCGCGCCAATATAAATCGTCCCTTTTTCATTCGGGCTCATGTGCATCGGGGTATTCCAATTAAAACGCAGTTTGCCTTCTCCATAATTCGGCTGCGGATCGATGTTGCGCGATTCCAAAGTTTTCAAATTCACCCGGCCGATGTGTCCGCCCTGCGCCTCCACATACGCGTAGTTCGCGTCCGCGGGATCCGCAAACGCCCAGAATCCGTCGCCGCCCCACAGATTTTCCCAGCGGCTATTCGTGATTCCGCCCGGATACGCCGAATCGCCAATCCAGTCGCTGTTGTCCTGCAATCCCCCAAACACGTGATAGGGATCCGCCATGTCCGTGCTGACGTGATAGAACTGCGAAATCGGCAGGTTATTTCCTTTCAGAAATGTGTTTCCTCCGTCCGTGGAGTACCACACTCCTCCATCGTCGCCTGCGATGATGCGATCCGTGTTGTCCGGATCGATCCACAAATCGTGAAAATCGCCGTGCGCTCCGGCCACGCCGCTGAAACTCTTTCCGCCATCGTCGCTCACGATCAAGCCCAAATCCGGCTTGAACAAACGATTCTCGTTTTTCGGATCCACGATCAAGTTCGCAAAATAAAATGGCCGCCACACCATCAACTGGCTGCGGTCTTCCTCCGTCCACGTTTTTCCCCCGTCGTCGGAGCGCCACAGCGCGCTGCGCGTCGATTCGATCATTGCGTACACCACGCTCGGCTTGGACGGCGCTATCGTCACCGCGATTCTTCCCCAGGGCTTGGCCGGCAGTCCCGCTGCGGACTTCTCATCCAAGTCTTTCCACGTCGCGCCGCCATCGCTGGACAGAAACAACCCGCTGCCGCTCGGCGCCGTCGCGCTGTCTCCGCCCGACCGGAACGTCCAGCCTTTGCGCCGGAAATCCCACATCCCCGCAAACAACACCTTGGGGTCCTGCGAACTCATCGAAATCATCGCGCAACCCGTAGAGAGATTCGGCCCCTGCAAAATCTTGTTCCAGCTCTTTCCGCCGTCCGTGGTCTTGTACAATCCGCGATCCTCGCTGTCGCTCCACAATTTTCCCGGCACGCACGCGTACACCGTGTCGCCGTCCTTGGGATCCACAATAATCTTGGAAATGCGCTCGGAATTTGGCAGCCCCATGTTCGTCCAGTTGTCGCCGCCATCGACCGACTTATAAATACCGTCGCCGATCGAAACGCTGTTGCGCGTCCACGATTCGCCCGTGCCCACCCAGATCGTTTTCGAATTTTCCGGATCGATCGTAATCGCCCCGATCGATTGCGCCGTGGCCTTGTCGAATACCGGCTTGTACGTCGTTCCGCCGTTCGTGGACTTCCACACGCCCCCGCTCGCGGCGCCGATATAAACGGTGATGCGCCCGTCTTCTTTCACGGCGGTGAGCGCCGAAACACGCCCGCTCATGGTCGCCGAACCGATGTTCCGCGCTCCCAGCCCGGAAATCGTGTCGGAGTCGAATTTGGCATCCTGCGCCAAAACGTGCGTCGCAAATCTTCCCGCCGAAAGAACCGCCACGATGGCCAACGCGCGAAAAAGTCTATTCATGATTTCCGTTCCCTCGAAATGCGAACAAGTCTTTGTAGGAGCTTGTCATGCTGCGCCCCTGCTCCCCGGGTGCAAAGCCTTCTTCTCTCCGGTATCCGTGCAGTACCACAGCCGCAGCGTCACTTACCCGGCGCTTTCGCCTCCGGCTTTATCACCGGCATGGTGAATCGCGCATCGTCAATCGGCACGTTGATCTCGATCTTGTCCACGCTCAACTTCTGCCGTTGCGAACTTCCCTTTTGCGCCTGCTCCACCGCGAAAGGATAATAAATTCCATTCACCTGCTCGTAATCGCCGAAATACGACTCCGTTTCCTGCAGCGTCCCGCGAATGGTGGTTTGCACCTCCAGCTTCAGCTCCAGGTAAGAATCCGTATCCAGATAGTAGTAGCGCACGTCGCCATTTTTCATCGTCAGTTTCACTTTGTAGCAGTCCGTGCCCTCCACCGAATCGTGGCCCATCAATTCCGCCTTGTGCCCCTTGGCTTTGTAATCCACCAGCGGCCCGTCAATGTCCGCATCCACGATCAAGCTCTTGGCATCTTCCGCGCTCATCAATTGTGGATCCTTCCGTCCTTCAAATGGCGAAACCTGCCAGGCCGTCTTCCCGTCGTAGGCCTGCACCTGCGCCAGGCCCTGAATGATCACTTCTTCGCGCACTTTGTCCGGACGCTCATTCTCTTGCAGCGCCGTCGCGCGAAACGCTCCGACGCTCAGCTTCGCGGTGTTGCGCAGCGTATTCACGGCCTTAATCTTGTCCATCCCGCCATGCGCTTGAATATTCTTGGCAATCACGTCGTCCACGGTCTGCGCCGCCGCCGTCATCGGCACGAGCGCTGCCGCAACCGTGAAAATCAGCGCCGCGCACGCTCGCACAAAACCATATCGCCGCGCGAAAGCGCCTGCGGCTTCCGAGCCACACGCGGCATGCCCGCATTTCCCGCTCATAATTTCTCCTAAACGATTGGAACGAAAATGGCTCAGTCGAGAGCAGCACTCGACCACGCAATACTGTACTTGATTCAGACGGGAGACGGTCGCGCTTTGTGAGCAGACCGGGCGCCTGCTCCAGAGCTTTTTCCCCATGGCGCCTCTGGTCTTCGCGCGACAGCGATCCCCGCACCGGAACTGCCGTCGGAAAAGCTCATTCATCAGAACAATGGACCCCAAACTAAACCTCTTCCGCGAAGTCCCCTTCCGGCTCCGGCAGCTTGTCGCCGTCTCTTGCCACCCAAACATACAATGCCGGCAACAGAAAAACTCCCAGCAGCAGCGCGCTGGCTAGTCCCCCCACAATCACAATTGCGAACGGCCGCTGCGAATCCGAGCCAATCCCGCGAGACAACGCTGCCGGCAGCAGTCCCAGCATGGCCACCAGCATGGTCATCATCATCGGACGCAGCCGCAACACCGCGCCCTCGGTCGCCGCGCTCTCAATCGAATGCCCGCGCACGCGCAATTGATTGATGTATTCCAGCATGATCACGCCGGTCTGCACCGAAACGCCAAACAGCGCCAGGAATCCCACTCCCGAAGACACGCTGAAATGCGTCCCGGTAATCAAGAGCGCCACGATTCCACCAAACGGCGCAACTGCCACATTGGCCAAAATCAGCAAAGACCACTTCGCCGAACCGAACATGGTGTACAAAATTATGTAAATCACCAAAATCGTGATCGGCAGCACGAACAGCAAGCGCTTCTCCGAGCGCTTCTGACTCTCATATTCCCCGGCCCAGTCCAGGTGATAACCCACGGGCAACTTCACGTCCCGATTTACATTGCGGATCGCTTCTTCCACCGCGCCGCCCAAATCCCGGCCGCGCACGCTGTATTTGATGGCCACATACCGCGAATTCGCCTCGCGATAAATTTCCGAAGCTCCGTCGCTTACCACCACCTTCGCCACCTGCATCAGCGCCACGCGCTCGCCGGTCGGCGATACGATGCGAATATTTTCGATGGCCTCGCGGCTGTCGCGATACGGCGCCTGATACCGCACCACCAAATCGTAGCGCGCCTCACCCTCTAACACCTGGGTCACTGCTTTCCCGCCCACCGCTGTTTCCACCGCGTCTTGCAAATCCGAAACGTTCACGCCATGCCGCGCCGCCGCTTCGCGGTCGAACACAATGTTGAGGTTGGGCTGCCCCAGCACGCTGAACAAACCCAGGTCCTGAATGCCGCGAACTTTGCGCAGCACGTCCACGATGGCATTGCCCTTGGCTTCCAGCGTGCGCAAATCGTCCCCGTACAATTTCACCGCCAGTTCGCCTTTCACGCCGCTGACGGCTTCTTCCATGTTGTCGGAAATGGGCTGTGAAAAGTTCCAGATCACGCCGGGAATTTTCTCTAACTCGCGGTTCATGGCCGCGATCAATTCATCCTTGTTCTCGTGGAACACCGGGCGCCAATCTTTTTTCAACTTCAAATCCAAATAATACTCCGTGTTAAAAAAGCCCGTCACGTCCGTGCCATCATCCGGGCGACCTACTTGCGACACCACCTGGATCACTTCCGGGAACGCCGCCAGCATTACGCGTGCCTCGTTCACTACCCGCGTCCCCTCCGTAGGTCCGGTGCTCGGAGCCAGCGTGCCGCGCACCCAGATGGCGCCCTCATCGAGATGCGGCAGAAATTCCGAACCAATCACCCCGCTCATCAGCAAAGCGATCGCGGACACAAATACCAGCGCGCAGATTCCCACGGTAATGGCCCGGCGCCGAATGGCCACGCGCAACAGACTTCTGTACTTCTCGCGGAAAAACTCCATCACCGGATTGCGCCATTCCTTCACGCCATTCTTGAACTGCCACACCGCCAGCGCCGGCGCGATGCCCATCGAATACAGCAACGCTCCCACCAGCGCGAAGGAAACCGTCCATGCCATGGGCTTGAACAATCGCCCTTCCACGCTCTGCAACGTAAAAATCGGAAGATACGCCGTGATGATAATCGCCACGGCATAAAATACCGGCCGGATCACTTCAATCACCGCGTCGCGAATCTGTTCCATCGGCGTCTTGATGGTTTTCGTTGAATTGCCCAAATGCCGCATGATGTTTTCAATGATCACCACGCTGCCATCCACCACCATGCCGAAATCCAAAGCGCCCAGCGACAAGAGGTTCGCCGGCACATTACTCAGGTCCAGGCCGATGGAAGCAAACAGCAGCGAAAACGGAATCGCCAGCGCCACCAGCAGCGCCCCGCGCACATTTCCAAGAAATAAAAACAGGATCAAGGAAACCAGCAGCATGCCATGAAAGAGATTGTGCAATACCGTTTCGGTGGTGTAGTGCAGCAGGACGCTGCGATCGAGGAACGGCACGATCTTCACGCCAGGCGGCAGGATCTGCTCGTTCAGCTCTTTCACCTTCTCGTGAATGGCCACCAGCGTCTCGTCCGCGTTCGCGCCTTTGCGCAACAAGACGATGCCTTCGATCACATCCGGGTCGTCCAGAATTTTGCCGTCGCTCCGCCGGTACGTCTTGCCGATTTGACCCAGCCGGATCTTCGGCCCTTGCGCGACCGTGGCGATATCCTCCACGCGCACCGGCGTTCCGTTCTTCACCGTTACCAGCGTCGCGCCGATGTCCTGCGCACTGGTAAACAATCCCAACGCGCGGACGTCGATCTGCTGCAGGCCGGATTCCAGGAAGCTGCCCCCGGCATTACTATTGTTGTTGGCCAGCGCGGTTTCCACTTGCCCGATATTCAGCCCGTAGGAAATCAATTTGTTGGGATCCACGCGTACCTGATACTCGCGGGTAATTCCGCCAAAACTCGCAACATCCACCACATTCGGGACGGATTTGAACTGTTTCTCCAGCGTCCAGTCCTCGAGCGACTTCAGCGCCATCACGTCATAAGAAGGGTTGGTGCTCTTGAGTGAGTACCAAAAAATCTGTCCCACCGGGCTGTAGTCCGTGCCAATCTGCGGCTGTAGATTGTAGGGCAGCGTCAACTCCGTGAGGCGCTCCACCACTTTTGCGCGATTGGTATCGTTGTCCGACGCATCGTCGAAAATCAGCATCACGCTGGAAATTCCGAACAGCGAAAAGGACCGCAGGTGCGTCAAGTGCGGTATTCCATTCATGATCGATTCGACCGGAATGGTGACCTGCTGCTCGACCTCCTCCGCCGCCCGCCCCGGCCACTGCGTAATCAATTGCACGTAATTATTCGCGACGTCCGGATACGCCTCGATCGGCAGGTTGTGAAAAGAAATCGCGCCCCACAACAGCAGCAGAATTGCCACGGTGAAAACGATGAACCGGTTGTTCAGCGTGTAATTCACAAAGCCGCGGATCATGGTTTCACCAACAAGGTTTCCACCAGCCGGAATTTCACCAATCGCGGGAATTGGCGCGCCGAGCCGTACGCAAATTTATCCGGACACTCGCGCGCAGAAGCCGTCGCGCATGCGCCCATGGTGCGGGCCCACGTCATTGATCCACCGTGTTCTGCAGTTCCAGCGCATTCGTCACCACCTTTTGGCCCGGCTCTAATCCCTTCATTATTTCCTGCAGGTTATTCGGCAGCGTAATTCCTGAGGTCACTTCCAGGCGTTTGAATTTCTTGTCGCCCGCCGGCACAAACACCCAATCGCGATCGTGCAAATGCAAAATCGCCGGAGCCGGCACCGCCGCGTGCGTCTCCTGCTTCTGTCCGTTGAACGTCGCGGTGACAAACATCCCGACCTTCATCAGCCCGGAATTCTTTACCTCGATGCGCACCTTGGCCGTGCGAATGTTGGGATCCAGCACCGCGCCAATGTTGCTGATCGTTCCGGTAAACCTCTTGTCGGGGTATGCGGCCAGCCGGATATCTGCGGTTTCCCCCAGATGCACGTTGGCGAGATCGTTTTCATATACATCACATAAAATCCACACGGACGATAAATCCGAAATCGTGAAAGGATTCGCCGTCGCCGCCAGCCCTTGAATTCCCGCTGCGTTGGTCACCTGCTGATCGGTGATCACTCCGGAAATCGGCGCGTAAATATCCACAACTCCCGACGGATGCTCGATCCCCGCCCCCAGCACGCGCAAATGTTCTCGCGAGGTGTCCACATCCACCTTCGCTTTATTTTCCACATCTTCCGCGGTCTGAAAATCGTTCAAGGAAATCGCGCCTTTGTCATACAACAGTTTGGCGCGCGCGAATTGAATGTTGGAGAGCTTTTCGTCGGCTACCGCTTTCTGATAATCCGAAAACGCCGAGGCAATATCCGCGCTTTGCACGCGCATCAGCAGCTGCCCTTTTTTCACCGTATCGCCCAAGCGCGCCTTGATGTCCACCACGCGCCCGGTGGCAATGGAAATCACCGGCACCGTCCGTGAAATATCCGGGGCCACCACCCCGTTGACCACCAGTTGCGAGGCCGCTTCGTGCGCCACGGCCGCCGTCAAAGGAAATTGCGCCGGATTGTCTACGGTCACCAAACTGGCGTCGCCTGCCGGCACCACTTGCGCGGGCGGCGGCGCTTCCGCCGCGGGATCCCCCTTCGGTCCGCTGCCGCAACCGGCCAGCAGCAACAGCGTGATGGCTGCCGCGAACCATATCTTTTTTCCCGCTTGCGTCGTCGTCCCGCTCATTGCAAGACCTCGCGTCCCACCGCCTGATTCAACTGGCTTGCGGCCGTCAGATAAGAACCCACCAGGTTCAAATAATTCAGTTGCGTATCGCGGTACTCTTTCTGCGCATCCAGAAAATCCAAGAGCGATGCCGCGCCGTGCTCGTACGAAAACGAAATGGTGTCCCGCACGCGATCCGCTATTTTCAAATAGCGATCCTTGTACGGCTGCAGCAGCGCGATATTGCTTTCCACCGTCACGTACGCCGAATCCACATCGCTGAACACTTGCGTGCGCTGCAGCTCCAACGCTTGCGCGGTCTTATCGATGTCCAGCTTGGTGCGCAATTTCTCGCCTTGATTGCGGTCGAAGATCCGCAGCGGTATTTCCACGCTGAAGCCGATGTAATGCTCGATCGGCGGATTTTTCCCGCCATCGAACCCAAATGTCGGATCCGTAGAGCCATTGGCCACCGCCAGCCGGTGATCCGTCTTCGCCTTGTCCACCGCCTCCACGGCCGCGCGCAAATCCGGCCGGTTGTCCAGCGCGATTTGCCGATATTCCTCCAAGCCCGCAAGCTGGCTGTTGAAGTCGAACAATCCGATCACGTCGAATTGCTCCACCGGCGTCCGGTCGTCCAGCAGCATCAGCAGTTGGATTTTCGCCGTCCGCAGATTCACCAGCGCCGACTGCAAGTCCGATTCATATTGCACGCGCTGCAATTCCAGCCGGTCCAGATCCACCTGCGCCATCGCGCCGGCCGTGTATTTCTCGCGATTCACACCCAGCACGTGGTCGTAATACTTCAAATTTTCCTTCGCCAGATCCAGCACGGCTTTTGACTGCAGCGTCTGCACGAACGCCGAACGCAGTGTGAACAGCAAAGTTCTCTCCAGGTCCGATTGCTGCGAGACTGCGATCCCCGTCGCTTCCTTGGCGCTGTCCCGCCGCAATTCCCTCTTATGCTCCCGTTCATGCAAATAGGTGATCGTGCCCGAGGGCAGCGCCATCGACAGCGGGCGCGAAGGATGCGTCCACGGATCGATCTGATCCAGCAGCGCCGTAAAACTCGGGTTCGGCCGCAAGTACGCGGTGATCTCCTGCGCTTTCGATTCCTCAATCCCGATCTCTCCCGCCAGCAACGACGGATTCGCCGCCTCAAATTTCGCCCGCACCTCTTCCCAACTCAGCGCGCCCGGCGTCCCGGAAGTCTGCTGCGCCTGTTGTGCCTGCTGCGCCGGAGGAACCTGCGGAGTCGGCGCCGCGGGAATCGGTTGCTGCGCCTCCACGCGCACCGCCAACGCCAACGCCAGCCCCATTGCCGCGGCAACGCCCGTGCCTCGAATTCGCGTCCTTCGCAACCATTCCCTCATAGCTGTTCCTCTGTACTGCCCGGCTCCAACGCGAAAATCAGTCTCAACCGATCACCGCGCCTTGTCTCCTCCATACCCTCTGCGTTTAGCTTTTCCCGTTCCGCCTCGTCCTTGCAACGCCGCCGGCATCGCGTCCATGTCTTAACACAAAGTCCTAACACAAACGCTTCAGATGCGCGCCCTTTTTTGCCCACGCACCTACACCATTCGCCCAGACAGCTCCACGGAGACTGCCTCACACCAACGCATGCGCGCAAATTTTTAAAGTTTTCTTCCGGTCGTGACTTACGCCGCGGGCGGCGCACGTCCACGAACTTCACGAGGCAAAATAAGATAACGCAGCTTCTCGCTGGCGACGGAGACCCGGGCAACCGCCGGCGCCGATTCCGCACGCACACCTGAACAGCAGATGCCGCCCGCCCAGCCCGCGGTCGCCAGCGCACCTTCCGTGTCGCCGCAGCCCGCCGCTCTCGCCCGCCACTCCTGCTGCGCTTCCCAAATGGCCGCGCCGAACTCCCCGGTATCCGCCAGGCGAAAATTTCCTCGTCCATCGTTCAGTAACACCGCCACCGGCTCGTTGGAAATACGCGTCGAGATGATCAAATCCAGGAAGCTGTCGCCGTTCACGTCCCGCGAAGCAATTTGCAGCCCGCCGGTGGGCCCCGATATCGCGAACGACTGCTGATTGCCCAAACTCAGCTCGAAGCGGATCCAATAATTGGTCCGCGAAGCCATGGCCGGTCCCGGCTGCACCGTAGCGAAATCCGGCAGCGAGTCGCCGTCAAAATCCGCAATCGCAAAATCAGTCCCCGTCGCGCCGCCCGACGCCTTGCTTGCGACCCCGCGGCTTTGCACGTGGCCGCCGTCCTCGGCTTCCACCGGATGCCACGCGAACACCGCCACACACACAATCACCAGCGCGCCACACACCCATAGCCGGGCCACCTCGCGCGCGCGCGCCAGACGAATAATGCCGGACTCTACTGCACTTCTCATAAAGATTATCTAAAAACTCTATACCGATTTTGTGATAAAACGCAGCAATAAAAGCATACCATCGAATCTTGTGAGCATCCCTCTGTTACGGTTCCGTAATTACCGCCCGTCAAGCACGCCTCAAAACTCCACATGCGCCCGCAACGTCGGCACCACCACCGGCCCGCGATCCCGGTTGTATCCCGGATTGTTGATGTGCTGCACCCCAAACGCCGGATAAAGTCCCCTCCAAAGATGCAGCGTGTAATACCCTTCCACAATATTCTCGCGCCCGTAGTTCAGACGCCCATCGCCCAGCAAAAACCCGATCCCTCCATCCGCCAGATATTCCTGATGCCAGCGCGAAATACCATTCGTAACCAATACCAACCCCATCCGATCGTATTTCCGCCCCCAGCGTTTTCCGTTCCCGCCCACGCCAATCTCGTCCGTCTGGTCCACTTCCGTATACGCGTAGGATTCGTGCTGTCCTTCGTTCCAGCCCCAGCGCCCAAAAACACTGATCCAGCCATTCACCGGCTGTTCGAAATTGATGCCAAAACCATATTTGATCGTGGTTCGCAGCGGATGCGCGGTAATCACCGGCACGGCTTCCGGGGTGGCAGTCGATTGACTCGCCTCATACTGCGCAATGGCCTGCTGATAGTCGCCCATGTTCGCGTGATTCACAAACGTCAGCAAGCGCAGCACCGCGGGCTTCCACCGCGGCACATGCCCTTGTAACTCCAGCTCCAGATTCTCCGCCCGCGCGCGGCTCACGTCCGCATCCAGATTGATGCCATTCGCCACCTTGGGCATCAGCGCCTCGGCAAAGCGAATCACGCCAAACTTGTCGTGATATTCCAGCAGCGCCGCAAAGGTGAACCCGCGCGTATCCGCCGCGTAGTCGTAAGCCCCGTCGTTGTCCACCGTCCAATTCATGAACTGCAAGTTCGAATCCGTCCCATAGGCGTTGTCGTCAAAAAAATCCACCACGCTCATTTTCCCGAAGCGCACTTCCAGCCGCCGCGCCGGCAGGGTGCTGAACAGGGCGTAGGGACTTCGTTGCTGCAGTTCCCTTTCGCCGCCCAGCGGAATGATTTGGTGCCACATCAACCGCGCAATGTACGGCCGCTTGCTCAACTGCGGATTGCGCACCACATCCAGATTGGTATTTCCCGCCAGACCGAATGCCGCGCCGATTCCGTTCCCGCCCGTTTCCTGCGCATCGCACAGGAATTCCGTGGTGCTCGTCAGCCGTAATCCCGTGTACACCGTGACCACGCGAGAGGTCGCGTCCTGAGCCTGCGGCGAAAGACTGTGCGGCCCCTGATACGGTGAGTGAAACGCCGGATGCCACTGCGAAATAAAATTTACCTGTCCCGAAATCCACACGCGATCCGTCTCCGGATGCGGCAGCAGCGCCGGCGTGTCGTCCTCCTCATCGGCGGGAGCGTCCGGCTGCTGCGCGACCTGTGCGGATGCCGAAGCCGCAGGCGCGCTCGCGGACTGCGCCCGCAGGGTGCCGGGAACGCAAAGCGTCAGGCAAAATAAGACGCTGAGCAACGCGCCGTTCCGCTCGCGCAAAATTGTGAAACATCGTGCCATTTGACATTTTTCCGGCGGCGGGAAACCCGCTGGAACCCTGGCTCGCAGCATAGTCCGCCGACGTTACAGCTTGATGTAGCGACCCCCGTTCGCCGCGGTTATCAGGGCACCCACGTCTTCGGAGGAGAAGCGCCAGCCCCGCCGACTGGCTTGCCGCGCCGCGCCAGTTGCTCTAGTGTGTGTAGGTCCGCGGCTGTTTCTTTTCTTGTGGCGCAAAACTCTTGTACTATACCCCAGTAGGGTAGTCAAGGAAAAATGGCAAACATTTCTAAAAGCAAACTGGAGCTCCTCAACCGCACCAAGAAAGTCATCGGCCAGCTCGAAAGCGTCCTACGCGCCCTCGATGCCGACGAACCTTGCGCCGAAGCTTTGCAGCGCCTCGCCGCCGCGCGCGGCGCCATCAACGGCCTGATGGCCGAGCTCATGGAAGACCACATCCGCAACCACATGCCCCACAACTCCAAATCCTCCGAAGAAGCCGCCGACGACGTGATTCAAATTGTCCGCAGCTACCTAAAGTAGCCGGCACTTTCCGCAGCAGCTCAATTCCTTGGTAGTGACCCAGCATGCGGCGCGGTTTGCCCTCCGGCGCCACAACTGCCCCGTCTCCACACAAGCAGCATCGCGCGTGCGCCTCGGCGCAAAACCGTGTATCTTGACTCGTCGGACGCACATCAGAAGTCTGCGTCAGGCGCAAACCAACAGGGAGTCTCCCCGGTGAAATATTTTCCACTGATTTTTGCCGCCGCGCTTCTTGCCGCACTGGTTTGCGCACCCGGCTCCCGCGCCCAGGCCGGCCCCGTCGAAGGCGAAGCCGAATACCAGGTTTTCACCAGCGGCGGCCACGGCACCAACGGAAGCCAAATGGATGACGGCGTCTTCAACGTTGGTTTGCGCTTTGGCCTGGTGCTCACCGCGCCGCACGGTCCGGGTTTCCTGAAAGGCCGTCTGGAATATGCGCTGGATGTATTGCCGGTCTACTGCGTGACGCAAAAAAATGGCACGGCGTGCGGCGGCGGCGTGGACGCCTTCGCCTTCAAGTGGATTTTCGCCAAACACCGCAAAGTCGCTCCGTACATCGAAATCGGCGGCGGCACGCTCTTCACCAGCCTGAAGACTCCGCCCAACACCTCGCAGATCAATTTCACCACGGGCGGCGCCTTCGGCCTGCACTTCCTGCAGAGCAAACGCAACATCAGCGCCGAATTCCGCTACCAGCACATCTCCAACGCCGGCATGTCCGAACCCAACCCGGGCATCAACACCGTGCAACTCCGCATCGGCTTCGGCTGGTTCAGCCAGAAACACTGACGGACTCCGGTAGCTTCGGCTGGTTCAGCCAGAAACACTGACGGACTCCGGTAGCCATTCGCTGAAGCCCGGCAATCCCGGTGGTGCTGGGCCGCGCCGGGAAAAATCCAGATAAGAAAGCTAAACGCGGAGACGCAGAGGACGCTGAGAGGAGAAAGCGCCTGGTGACAAATCTTTTACACCGCCCCGGTTGGCAACCGCTCCTCACAAGGCGTACCATGACAAATCGAGGACCCATCCATGAAACTCGCCGTCATCGTTCTAGCCGCCGCAGCCGTCATCGCCATCGCGTTCTGCCTCCGCCCCGCGCGCGCAGACAGCAAAGCTCCCGAAGTTGGCAGCGCCGCTCCCGACTTCACACTGAATTCTCAAGAGGGCAAACCGGTCAGCCTGCATGATTTCAAGGGCAAGTGGGTGGTCCTCTATTTCTACCCGAAGGATTTCACCAGCGGCTGCACCGTGGAAGCGCACAATTTCGAGCGCGACCTTCCGCAATATGAAAAGCGCAACGCCGTGATCGTGGGCGTGAGCGTGCAAGACTCCGATTCGCACCAGAAGTTCTGCACCAAGGAAGGCCTGAGCTTCAAATTGCTCGCCGACACCGATCACAAAGTTTCTGAGATGTACGATTCCGTGATGAATATCGCGGTGATGAAACTTTCCGCGCGTCACACCTTCTTGATCGATCCCAACGGCGTCCTCCGCAAAACCTACATGGATGTGAAGCCCGAGCAGCACAGCGCCGAAGTCCTCGCGGACCTGGACACCATGGAGAAAAATGCCAAGTAACCTTCGTCAGTAACCTTCACCAGTAACCTTCAGCGGAGCAGGCCATGAAAAAAACGAATTTTCAGAAGCTCGCTGTTTCGTCATTTGGCACGCGTTGGGGAGGGCCATTTCTCGCCATGTTGGCGCTGTGCCTTTTTGCCGGCGCTGTGTCTTCGCCATCCGCGAACCCTGCGGCGGCTCCGCAAATGGTCTCGTATCCCAGCGGAAACGAAACTGTCTCCGGGTATCTCGCGCTGCCGGACGGCGGCGGAAAGCATCCCGGACTGATTGCCATTCACGAATGGTGGGGTTTGAACGACCAGGTGAAAGAAGAGGCGCGGAAATTCGCCGCGCAGGGTTATGTGGTTCTCGCCGTCGATATGTATCGCGGCAAGGTGGCCACCACGCCCGACGAGGCCCACGAATTGATGCGCGGCGTCCCGGAAGACCGGGCGGCGCGCGACTTGGAAGCTGCGTTCACCTATCTTTCCGCGCGCCCCGATGTGAACGCCGGCAAAATCGGCGTCGTAGGCTGGTGCATGGGCGGCGGCTATTCCATCCGATTCGCGGTGATCGAACCAAAATTAGCGGCCTGCATCGTAAATTACGGCTCCCTGCCCACCGACCCCGCCAACATCGCCAAAATCACGGCGCCGGTCCTCGGAAATTTCGGCGCGGACGATAGAGGGATCACCCCCGCGTCCGTACAAGCTTTCGCGTCAGCGATGAAGTCCGACGGAAAAAGCGTGGACGTAAAGGTCTACGATGGCGCCGGGCACGCCTTCGAAAATCCCAACAACAAAGATGGCTACCGCCCCGCGGCCGCGGCCGATGCCTGGGATCGCATGACCGCCTTCCTGAAAAAAACCCTGCAGTAGCCGCGCCCATCCGGGCAAAAATTGCCGAAGCTCCACGGAGCCGTAAACTCTAAAATATTTAGAACGCGGCTCTAGTGAAAACGGTTGGGATC
>Ga0302225_10000428_pt1 | contig 30832 bp, 27 predicted proteins | sample II_Palsa_E3_2_FD_193515 | JGI IMG/M metagenome (GOLD analysis project Ga0302225, IMG submission 193515) | Peat permafrost microbial communities from Stordalen Mire near Abisko, Sweden - II_Palsa_E3_2 | ecosystem: Environmental > Terrestrial > Soil > Palsa > Peat permafrost | place: Sweden...
AATGAAGATGCAGAAACGACGGCCGCCGTGCTGACCGCCCCCTTGAGCAGTTGCCGCCGGCTCAAGGAACTCTGCAGCACGCCCTCTTTTTTCATCGGCGGCTCCTTAAGGCGCGAAGAAGCTTTCGTTCTAGTGCAGAGAGACAGATCATCGGCCACCCAGCGCATCCAACGCCGCCAATGGCGTGGAATAGTTTGGATCGTTCACGTCGGTTGAGCCCGACGTGTCTGCGTTATCGAAGATCGTCAGGCCGTTCCACACGTAGATTGCATCGGGCAGATTAGTGCCGCCATTGAAATAGCCGCCGTTCAGCCTGGGAATGTTGACGCCCGCAGGATCCCAGTATGCGATACCCATTCCCAAGTTGTTGGGCAGGCCCTGCTGCACCGTCTGAAGATCGGTCAGGAATTGCGCCTGGAGCGCGGTGCTTGGCGGGCTGTACCAGGGATCGTTCGAGTCGAATCCATTCTCGTAATGCTCTCCCGCTTCGATGATGAAAATGGGTTTGCCTATGCTGTTGGCGGCCGCCACGAGCACATCCTGCTCCACCGGCTGGTTGTTGGGATTGCTTTCCGCAGCTTGTTCATCGGTCAAGGGACCGTGAAAGAACGGATAGTAACTTTGGCAGATCGCATCGTAGGAAATGCTATTTTGATTGGCCAGGGTAAAGAACTGTGTGAGGTTCCACGCGGGAGTAATGTGGATGCAGGTCAGCGGTGCGGGAATCGCGGGGCCGATCGAAGTATCGGAAGCAGCGTCGGCAACCGCCTGCATGGCCTGAATCTGCAAAGAGGCAAAGTTGCCAAAGTTCGCGTCCGTCGGACTGCCGAGAGAACCCATGAATCCAGTATCGACTTCGTTGCCGATTGTGACCAAGTCGGGCATCACGCCTGCCTGGCGATACATCTCGACTTCGCCTTTGACATAGGAGTAGATATCCGTCTGGAGCTGCGTGAGTGTGTCGCTCGCCCACGCCGGGGGCACGCTCGATGAGCCTCCGCCATCGAAGAGCAGGGTCAACTCCACGCTCATGCCGAGATTCTTGGTTCGTCTCGCCAAGTCGAGATCCTGCGAATCGGTTTCGGCATAGCAGGCGGTACCGGTGCATCCGGGCTGCGATGGGTTGGAATAAGGAGGCGCCGAGCTTGGCCTGACCCGCACCAGGTTGACGCCGTGGTTCTTCAGAATTTGAAGAACATCGGTCTGAACGCCCGCGTCTTTCCACCACACGAGGCCGGTGGAGATGCGCGCGGCTTCCTGCTTCTCTAACAGGGCATTATCCACGCCTCTTAGAAACGCTGGGCGCAGCAGCCACTGCTGGCTTTGCGTTGCGCTTCCCGATAGCGCGGTCTGTAAAAGAAATGCACCGCTGGAGGCCGAAGGCACATCCAGCAACAGGCCTGTGCTTTGGTTTGAAATTGTGTAGTAGCCGTTGGTTGCAGGGGTGAGAATCCACTGTTGTGTGGTGGCACTGCCGCATGGATTCTGTACCACGTACATCACTCCGGAAATGTTCGCACTATCAAAGCACAGGCCATTCTGAATATTGCTAATCTGCCAAGAGTTTCCCGACGCTGCGGTGAAGGTCCATCTTTGGCTGGTGTTGGTGAAAGTTCGTGGTTGCTGGAGCAAGTGGTCGCCGGCTATCGTGGAGTTGTCGTTCAGGTCGACCTGCAATCCGCTTAGCTGATCGAGGATGTAATAGGCTTGGCCGTCAATCGGAGTGATGTCGACGGGTTGCGGAGGCTGCTGACTCGGTCCGGCAACGATGAGGCTGGCCGAGGCCGCGCCACCATTTCCGGCTTCGGTCGAGGTCACGGCGCTGGTCGTATTGTTTTGCGTGGCGGAGGTTGTGCCCGTCACGTTGACTGCGAAGCTGCACGCAGCGCCGCCTGCCAGGGTGGCGCCCGAAAGACTGACGCTGTTCGAACCAGCGACCGCCGTGATCGTTCCGCCTCCACAGCTGCCTGTTAGGCCATTGGGTGACGATACGGTGAGTCCAGACGGAAAAGCGTCAGTGAAGCCGATCCCGCTCAGAGAGGTCGCGGCGTTGGGATTGGTCAGATTGAAGGTCAGCGCTGTCGTGCCGTTCAATGGCACGCTGGCCGCCCCAAAGACCTTCGCGATCGTCGGTGGCAACTTGGCCGGAGGAGGGGGAGTGCCGGATCCGGATGAACCTCCGCCGCAGGCTGCAGTCCACAGCAAGCTCAGAGCCACGCCGAGAAACAGCGGGATGGAACGCACTCTCATCCGGAATCTCTGAGCTGTCTTCCGATCCTCTTTATTCCTATTCTTGTCGGTCACTGTCTGGCATCTCATCGCCTTGCGCCTTGGGCCGAATATTCATTTGGTGATACAGGTCTTTGACTTGGTCCTTGGTTTTCTTGATCTCCTGAAAGAGGCGCATTTCCTTCTGCGCCTGGTCCTCCATTTGAAGACGCCTATACGCGGAAGCGAGGCGGTAATGCGCCTCACTATTCAGCGGGTCAAGCTGGATTGCGGCCCGAAGATAATTGATGGCCTCCTGCGGCTTCTGCCGCATCATCAGGAGTCTAGCCAAACCTAACTGGGCTTCTTCTTCGTTGGGGTTGAGCTTGTAGGCTCGTTGGTAGTGGACGAATGCACGGTCCGGGTCGGACTGCGACAATGCGATCCCGCCCAGCCCGCACTCCGCTTTGGCGGCATCGCCGTCAATCGCCTCCACGTCTTCGAAGTCTTTTTCAGCTTCCGCCTGGGTTGCGGGATCGTGGGGTGATGATTGAAGGATCGCTTCTCCCAACTCAAAACGAACGCCCGCTAGGCGTGGGTCGATCTGCAAAGCTTTCTTATAGTGTTCGATCGCGTGTGGGAGATCTCCGCCGTTGATCAAATGCTCGGCGATCGCTTGTTGCATGCGCGCCGAGTCGGGTGCAAGCACGGCCAGCTTATTCAGCGTGTCATCGGCCAACTCGGAGTAGACGCGTTGTGCCATGAACAGCACATCCACGTTGTCGGGATCGAGATCCACCAGCGATCGCATTACGGTAGCTGTGGCGCCGGGTTCTCCTTGTTGATCGTAGAGAGCCGCTAGCTCCAGGCCGACCTGCAGGCGCAACGGCTTGTCTTTCAGCTTTGAAAAGGACTTTTCCAACAAAGCGCGAGCGGAGGGATCACCCAATCTTCTTTGGCAAATTCCCAGGAGAGCCTGCGATTTCACTAAAGCGGGATCAATCGCCACAGCCTTGCGCAAATATTGGGAAGCATTCCGATAATCGCGCCGAAAGAATGAAATCACACCCAAGTTTGCGTAGGCCTCGGCATTTCTTGGATCGAGCGCGAGGACAGCATCCAACTCCTCAACCGCGGAGTTGGGATCGTTTGCCTTGAGGTACGCCGCCGCCTTCCCGAGGTGATCGTGAATCTCCGCGGCGGGGGAAGTTGCGGTTTGCGCGCCCGTGACTATAAGCGCGCTCGCAAGCAGCGTGAGAACCAACATTAGCTGCCTGCCGCATAAATACCTCCGGTTCGAAGCCACGGCAAGAAAGGCGCCAAAGGGAAACGCGGATTCGTGAAGCTTAGTAGGTTGAGACTCTTTCATGGAGGAAAGATACCGCAAAATCCGCTGCTCCGGCGAAGTGACGAAAAACTGCGAGGTGCGGAAGGGCTGCTTCCGCACCCCGCGGGGATGGGTTAGTTAAACTCTGACTGCGGGCTCAGAATTTAATGTGAGCGCCTAGCTGTATTATGCGCGTGCCCCCTTCGGTGCCGGTGATGGTGCCAGCGGTGGCATTGGATAATTGGGGGGTGCCCTGGCCGGCTCCGCACGGCGGCGGCGAATTCAGCGCGAGGGAACAACCGATGCCAACGTCGTTATTCGGGTTGGCCCAGTTAATATGATTGAACACATCAAACATGTCGGCCCTTATTTCGAGCTTCACCGACTCGTAAAGGGCGAACTCCTTTGCGACACTGAAGTCCACGTTCGTGAAACCCGGTCCAGTCAGGATGTTGCGTCCGGCATCGCCAAAGGTCCCAGGCGCCGGGTTGGTGAAGGCCGCTGGGTTGAACCACATTGCGTTGCTACGATGCGACACGCCTGGGTTACCCACCACATCGGGATATAGCGTGGAGCCGTTGCTGATCGACGAGGATAGTCCCGGATCAAGAGCAGTTGCGATGCCCGACTGGATCACCGGGGTAAACGGAGTCCCCGAGTGCCACTGCAAAAGAGTGGAGACGCGCCAGCCACCCACGACCGGCTCAACATACCTAGGAACTGCATATCTGCGCCCACGGCCGACCGGCAACTCATAAACAACCTGACCGACCAGGGTGTTCGCCGCGTTACCGTCAGACAAGCCGTAATTGGCAGCGGGGTCATAGGCATTCTGGTAGATATCAATACCCGATCCGTGACCACCCCCGGTGCCGGTATCGAGCCATTTCGACCAGGCGTAATTGACCTGGAAGTTCAAGCCATACGACATCCTCTTCTGCAGGCGCAATTGCAGTGCGTTGTAATTCGAATATCCATCGTAGATTTGAGCCTGGATATCGTTGAAGATGGGATTCGGGTTCCCGCAGTTATAGCCCGTGCACCCGAATGCGCTTATAGGCGCCTGGTTGACATTCGTTTGAAAGTTCAGGTTCCTGCCACGGGTGTAGACATAGCTTGTGTCCAACAATATGTTCCCCGCGAACTCGTGCTGCACGCTAAGAAGATAATTCTGAACGTAGGTAGTGGGCATACTCCGCGGGTAGTACTCCACGCCGCTGAAGTTGGAGACGGTCGAGGTAAGAGTTTGCAGCGTTGGATAGACGACCATCAAGCCGGAGCCGGGAATGGGACCCTGGTCCAATGGAAACACAGCGCTGCCGTTTTGGTACCCGTTGTCGCCGACCTGGTGGGGGTTGAAGCCGAGGCCGAGCGCGCCATCGGTATAATTCTCGGAATCACGTGGAGCGTCGAAAATGCCGAAGCTCGCGCGAACCGCCCACTTTGCTCGGGGTGACCAGACGATGCCGATTCGGGGTGCGAATTCCTTATAATCGGCGTTTTGGATGGTCGACATGTTGCTCGTGGGCCCGCCATAGACCGTGTCTCCCTGGCCGCCAAAGAGGATGGCCCCTTTGTAGATCCCGCCATCCGCCGGGTTCGGCAGAAACGGGTCGTAATTGCCGAACAGGTTGTTTTTCACGCCCCAGCCGGATTGTGCCTGCCAGCGGAGGCCCAAGTTTAGCGTCACGTGCGATGAGACCTTGATGTCGTCGCTGCCGAACAACGCCGTGGTCCACATATGAGCGCTGGTCGGGTCGGAATTGTAAACGTACCATCCATAAACGTCACCAGCCAGGAAGTCGCCATACGGGATTCCGGTGACGCCCCCGTTAAATTCGAAATTGCCCGAGCTTATGTCTCCCCAGTTGGTGTAGTTTTGGTAAGACCTATCGTATTCGCCACCAACTTTGATCGTATGCCTGCCGTGAATGAGCGTAAGGACATCCGAAACAAGGTAGCTTCCCTCGCCCAGAACGGCAGAGATGTTGCCGTTTTCGTTGCATCCGGCGCCCTCAGCGATGCATCCAGATCCATTTCCGCCCCCTGGCGCATCAATCTGGATTTTGGGAAACACATTGGACGGAGCATTGGTGCCGTAGATCGGCTCCAGCCCGACGATCGTTGGATCGTTCTTATTAAGGGAGGGCGGCGAGTACTTATCGAGCTCGCGGCTGGCACCTATACGAAACTCGTTCAATAGGGTCGGGCTAATCGTATAGACTTCCGAGAGCTGCGAGGTCAGATCGTCGGTAAACCCTTTTTGAGTCGATGTAGCGTCGTTGGGGTAGAGAGGATCCGCGGGGACATAAGTGGACACCGTGGGGAAATAGTTGAAACTAAACGAGAGTCGTTGTTTGGAGTTGATGTTGTAATCGACCTTGCCGGTATACCACGTGTCCGTGTCCGGACTGCTCCCGTTGAACACAAAATCGTTAGTGGTGTTGGGGCAGGTTTGGGGAACGCTGGCTGACGGATTCACTGGCCCGGGGCATCCCGCGATCCATCCCGGAGCGTTTGCCGCCGGGAAGAACTTCTGAAGATTCAACGCCACGGTATCCTGAGGTACCAGCAGCTGGCCTGTGGTGGGGTCAAAAAAGGCGGGATTCGTAGCTCCGTTAGTGCCGAAAAAATTCCCTTGTTCCTCTGCGGCGTTCGGATAACTATATTTTCCCGAAGTCGGAGCAACCGCAGGGTTACGCTGGTAGAGGAAGAAGAAAAACAGCTTATTCTTTATGACCGGCCCGCCCACGCTGCCGCCGTAGGTATTCCAGTGCTCCACCGACTTCACCTCGGGCGCAGGATTGTTATAACCTCTGGAGTTGAATGCAGTGTTCTGAATGTATTCATACCCGCTACCGTGCCATTGGTTAGTCCCACTCTTCGTGATCACATTAATGGAAGTAAGACCACCGCCATACTGCACGTTCGCGTTGGCTGAATTGATGGATACCTCGCCAATGGCGTCCACTGGCATATAGTAGTTGCTGCCGTTGAAATCTCTAGGAGCGGTTGCAGGCCCCCCGTCAGACAGAAAGTTAATGTTGTAGGACTGCGTGCCGTTGACTCCGACCCCCTGGCCATTGATTTCGCCTGCTCCTCCGCCGGTATTCGCGCCGGGAATAAGCTGGATCAACTCGGCGCGCCAGTCTGTACCCACGATAGGAGCCGCGCTAACCGCCTCGGTGCCAATGTTGATGTGCTGGTCTGAGGTCTCCGTTTCCACCAGTGGGGCGTCGCCCGTCACCACGACCAGTTCACTGGCGGAGCCCACTTGCAACGTGCTGTTCACTTCGATGGTCTGAATTTCGAGAGTAATACCCTCGCGCACAAACTTGCGGAAGCCAGTTTTCGAGAAGGTGACCCTGTACGGGCCGACCGGAACGGCAGGCACGTCGTAAATGCCTTCTGCGTTGGTCGTTACGGTTGTATTCACTCCGGTTTGCACGTTCGCGATGGTAACGGTCGCACCAGCGACAGCTGAGCCCGTCGAGTCCTGGACCGTCCCCTTGATTTCTCCAGTGTTCGCGTTCTGCCCAAAAGCAAAGGTAGCCGTTAAGCCTGCGACCAACAGCACACAAATGCGCCCAAAGTGGCGAATCATCCCGAGCCTCATCGTGGAGCCTCCTGAAGTTAACTCCCGCCGACAGCAGCGCTCGAAGTCATCTTGGATTTTTTCGGCGCAACCATGCTTCCGACCGGGAGCTGCTAATACAAGCGCACTACCGATGCGGAATCGTATGCTCATGCGACCATCCGCGAATCCGCCAAAAGTAGGATTAAGGGCAAAAGTATTTATCTTGACAACAGGGATTGACTTATGAAAAGGGCTTCTCCAGGTGTACGAGACCGCGCTGCAGGGCTGTGACTACGGCCTCCGTGCGGTCGCTAACGTTCAGCCGAAGAAGAATCGCGCTGACGTGGCATTTCACAGTGGCCTCTGTGATGTGCAAGCAGGAGGCGATGTCTTTATTGGTCTTTCCGCTCGCGAGCAGAGAAAGCACTTCTTGCTCTCTCGCGCTTAGCTCTGAGTCGGGCATGCGCGATGCCAGAGCGCGGGCAACCGGAGGCGGTAAAAAACGCCCTCCCTTGTGCACGCGCTGCAGCGCCTCCACGAGCGTCTGATACGGCATCCCTTTGATGACATAGCCCTGCGCTCCTGCTTCCAAGGCCCGGTGGATATCGGCATCCCCCTCGTAGGTTGTCAGGACAACAAATCGGGCTTGCGGGTGAGTTTGGCGAATCGAGCGAATTGCATCCACTCCGCTCATTTTCGGCAACCGCAGATCCATCAGCGTGACGTCCGGTCTGTGCTTGAAGAACAGCGCGACCGCTTCTTCTCCCGTGCCGGCCTGGGCGACAACCGTCATGTCGGAGCGCGCATTCACAATCGATGCAACCCCTACCCGCATGAGAGGATGATCGTCGACAACCATTACCTTGACCTTATCGAGGTTGTGGTCGACGTTGACCGTGTTCATATCGGCGAGACTCCGTTTCCTGTCGTCGATGCCTTGCGAGGAACGGACAATGTCAATTCCGTTCCGACGCCAGGCCAGCTATTCAAAACGAGTGCTCCACCAATGCGTTTCGTGCGCTCCTGAATACCAACCAGTCCGTAGTGGCCGTTGGGTTGCGACGACGTTACCTCCGGGTCAAAACCACATCCGTCGTCGCGCACCTGCACCCTGAATCTCTTTCTCTCGAACCCAATGTCGACGTGGACCTTGGCAGGCTGGCCATGGCGAATGGCATTGTGCAGGGCTTCCCTCACCACCATGAGCAGTTCGTGTGCCGTGGATTGATCCAGATCAAACGGTCTGCCCGAGATTCGATATTCCACGGGCACTCCAAACTCATGGCTGACCTGCTGGGTCATATCGCCGATTATCGGACCAATCGCCGTAGCGGAACCGTCGGCGTGACGGAGGTCCCATACTGCTTCTCTGGCCTCGTTGATGGTGGTGCGCAATTGCGTCCGTACCACGCTCAATAAGTCGTCTTTGGCAGAGGCTTCGGTATCGTCGAGACTGGAATGAGCCTCCAGCAGCGCGGAAACCCCAGCGCAGCCCTGAATGAGCGTGTCGTGCATTTCCCTCGCCAGCCGATTCCGCTCGTTCAATACCGCTTGAAAACGGGAGTGTACCTGGCGCATCCGGAATCGGTAGCCTCCCCACACACTGGCCGAAAGCAATAAGAGAGTGCAGCCCAGGAACCAGGCGGTCCGATAGAAGTGGGGTCTCTTAACGATTTCGACGGAGGTCTCGGCAACCTGCTGCGGGTCGCTCAGCTCGAACGCCGCCACGCGGAACTGATAGCGTCCCGGCGGAAGATTTGTGTAGTAAGCCACGGGGCTCGCCGACGCATCCGTCCAATTCTTATCAAAGCTGTCCAACATGTATCGGAACCTTACGCGCTCCTGGGAGCGGAGCTGGACGACGCTATAGTGCACTTCTATCTTGGCATTGTCCGGAGTGAGAGAAATTCTTTTCAGATCGGGCACTTCGAGACCATCTGACAGCACCGAGTCAATCACCACCGGTGCTGCACCGATTGGCGGAGTGGGATTCAAAGAGACGCGGACCGGCCCCTTGTTGCTGGCAAACCAAACCTCTCCTTGCGAGGTCACAACTCCGCCGGGCTTATCTGCTCCATACATCTGGGTTGTTTCCAAACCGTCGGAAATACCATACAGAGTCAACGAGAGTGGATGCGACGGATCTTCCGCGATGGTGTCCAACTCCCGCCGACTGATAACGGAGATGCCATTGGGACCGCTGATCCAGAAATTCCCCCTCCGGTCTTCAAGGAGTTCATAGATGCTGTTGCTGGCGAGCCCCTGTGCGGTTGTAAAGTGGGTCAGTTTTCCAAAGCGCCAGCGGTAAAGCCCGCCGGTTCGAGTTCCGAACCACAATCCGCCGTCGGAGTCTTCGCGAATGGCCCAAATCTTCTCGTGCCGAAGTGCGTCGGTGACCGCGTCTTTGGCAAATTGACCGTTTTGCAAATGGCTAACGCCACGATCAGTCCCGACCCAAATGCCGCCGTTGCGATCTTCCGCCAATGTGCGGGTGCTGAAATAACAGAGGCCGTCGCGTTCCTGGTAACTGGTAAAGCGGCCATCATGCCAGCGGCTCACTCCCTCATCGGTTGCAACCCATATGCTTCCGTCCCTGGCTTGAAGAAAAGCACGAACAAAATTGTTGACCAGACCATCTTTGACCATGTAGTGGGTCAACTTAGTGCCGATTTGGCGGAATACTCCCCTGCCTTCGGTCCCTATCCACAGAGCATCCTCATTGTCGCGGAAGACGTTTCGGACACGCACGCCATTAATTCCAGGTAATCGGACTCGGGTCGCCTTGCCATCGCGGAATCGAAAAAGATTGGCGGCAGCGATCCAAAGATCTCCGTTATGGTCTCCGTAGACGGTTTCCGCGTCGTAGTCACCGGCGTCTGGCAAAGTGACGGTTTGGATTGGGGTCTTGCTTAACCTGAGCATTCCCGCCTGCGTTCCCACCCAGATGTTGCTTTCGACATCTTCGAACAGGTTCAATGCCGTGTTACTGGGCAGACTTCCCGGCGCGGTCATCTGGGAAAACTCGTGTTTCCAGTATTTGTAAATTCCATGACCAATGGTGCCGATCCAGAGAGTGCCGTCGGAAGTTTCCTGGAGAAAACGGACTGTGCCACTTGTTTCGTTTACTCTATGGAACGAATCCGACCCCGCGACCATGCGATACAGACCACCGATGGTGCCCACCCACATAGTCCCGTCTCGGGTTTGTGTTATGGACTTAACGCGATTCTGACTGCCCTCCCCCGCCAGCCGATATTCCCGGTGGGTACTAACGCTGAGACAGAGCAGTTTAGAACCCCCGGCCCAAAGGCGTCCCATGTTGTCTTCGTGGATGGCGTGCACGGCAATCGGCGGGACGCCATTCCTACTGTCCACGCGCTCGATACGATCTCCTAAAAATCGAAACAAGCCGTTGTCGGTCCCAATCCATATCTGTCCTTTTCTGTCCTGGTAGACCGCGCGCACGAAGTCGTTGAGCAGACCATCCTTTCCAGAGAAGGAGCGGAACACGCCGTCCTTATAGCGGATCAGCCCACCCCCTTCAGTTGCAATCCAAAGACTGTCGTCACTGGTGACGGTCAGGCCGAAAACATTGTTGTCGGTAAAAGCCGGGGTGTTATCACGGTCAAATAAAACCAGCCGCCCGCCGTCAAAACGGATCAGGCCACCCGTCGTTCCGATCCAGAGATATCTGTTCTTGGTCTGCGCAAATGCCTGAACCGTCTGCTCGGGGAGGCCGTCCTGCATTTGCCAGGTACGGGAGGTATAGTTGATGGGCGGATCGCTGAGAGCGAGGGCGCTTGCGGATAAAGCGCAAAAGCTTAACGCAAAGCCTACGATCCGAGCGAGATACATGGCCCCTTCCTTGTCCTCCGCGATGGGCATTATAGCGCTCGAGATAGAGTATTGCGTTATATATGCTCGAGGAGAAATAACCGATCATGCGCGTTGGAGTCTTTACGCCCATGCTGTCGCAGCTTCCGCTCGCGGTTCTTAAGAAACTCGCGGGGTTGCGACGGGTCCTTCATCCACGGCGCCGTACTGGTCTTGCCGAGCCGGTTCGATGGAAGGGCGTGAAGAGATATCATGGTGCAGAATCTATGGTGATGGTCGTCATGGGGCTATCGGGCTCGGGTAAGACTGCTGTGGGAAAGGCGCTTGCCGCGCGCTTCAACTGGGGATTCGAGGATGCCGACGATTAGCATCCGGCTTCGAGCGTCGCAAAGATGCACAATGGCGAGGCGCTGACCGACGAGGACCGCGAACCGTGGCTTGGAACGCTGAACCGCGCCATCCGAAGCTGGATCGCAGACGAATGCGTTGTCGTCTTTGCGTGTTCTGCGCTGCGTGAATGGCACCGGAACGCGCTTCGCGAAGGCGTTTCTAGCCCGGACTCTATACGTTTCGTCTACCTCAAGGGACGTATGAGGAGATCGACCGCTGACTAAGCCTTCGTGTGGAGCACTTCATGCCGGAATCGCTCTTAAGCAGTCAGTTTGCGGCGTTAGAAGAGCCGGGTTCTTTTGAAGCTCTTGTGGTCGACGTCAACCAGTCGGTCGCGATCATCGTAGACTCGATCGTTGCCCGCCTTAAACTCGGCACGTCAGCGGGATTGGCGCAAGAGTGAAGACTGCCGTGACATCAACGCGAGCGGAATCCGAGTGCAAACCGTGAAGCGGGTGGCAACTATCGGAACCCACCCTGTTCCGCGGCGGCGCTGGGGCATCGCTTTCCTGCTGGGTTTCGGCGTGTTGGTGAACTACTTCGACCGCGTGAGTCTTTCAGTCTCGCAAGAAGCGTTGCACAATGCATTCGGCATCTCGACGGTGACGTTTGGGTTCTTGCTGAGCGCTTATAGCTGGACCTACGCGGCCTTTCAACTTCCCTCAGGCCTGGTTCTGGATCGGTTCGGAGTGAAGCTGGTGGGCCGGATCGGAACGCTCCTGTGGAGCGTCGCCTCATTTGCTGCAGCGATTTCGACCGGACTAGCGGGCTTTCTGGGAGCGAGGCTTCTGCTCGGAGTAGGCGAAGCTCCCACGTTTCCGGCGAACGCAAAAGCGATAGGCTACTGGTTTCCCGCGCAAGAGCGGAGCCTGGCGACGGCGATCTTCGATTCCGCGGCCAAGTTCGCCTCGGCCGTTGGAGTCCCAGCTATTGGGCTGCTGTTGTGGCGCTTTGGATGGCGATGGAGTTTTGCCGCCACGGGATTGATCAGTCTGCTCTATTTTGTTCTTTTTTACTGGTTTTACCGGAATCCCAGCGAAGATCAATCGCTTTCTGCAGCGGAGCGCGATTTTATCCTGCTGGGCGGAGCGCAACCCGAGGATCGAGCCCAGGCTGCGAAGGGTGCCGCGCTTGGATATTTGTTAAGCCAGCGAAAGGTTTGGGGGCTGGTGCTAGGCTTTGCGTCCTACAACTACACTTTCTATCTCTTGCTCACGTGGCTGCCTTCGTATCTTTCGACAACTCATCACATCGATCTGCTGCATTCGGTTTTGTACACCAGCGTGCCTTGGCTGTTTGCAACGTTTACCGACATTGTTGTGGGGGGCTTGCTGGTGGATAAATTAGTTCAAAGTGGCCGCGACCCGTCGTTCGTCCGCCAAGCGATCCTCATCGGAGGCACTACGCTCGGCCTGGGAATGTTGGGAGCAGCCTACGCGCACAGCATCGTCACGGCCCTGGTGTGGATCAGTCTGGCGATTGGAGGATTGTCCGCGGCTTCGCCTGTGGGGTGGTCGATACCGTCACTGATTGCCCCACGTGAGAGCGTGGGAACGCTCGGCGGAATCTTGAATTTCGGCAACCAACTCTCAGCCATTGCCGCTCCAATTGCGACAGGCTATGTCGTCCAGGCGACGCACTCGTTTTTCTGGGCATTTGGGGCCGCTGCCGCCTTTCTATCGATCGGCATCGGCGCCTACGTTTTCTTGCTGGGCCGAATCGAAGCGATTCCCGAGCCCTCGTGAGTCTCGCTTAACGTGGGCGTGGGTAGCTCCTGGTAGTTTGTGTTCGCGAATTATAGACCTCAAAGTTGCCATCCTCATGAACCGAGAGTTTCAGATAGTTGCCCGCATCCGTTCCCGCAAGGTTGGCGATAAAAGAGTCGGCAGAGTTATGCGTCGCACCGCCTTCGTTCGAAAAATGAAGCTGCCAGAGATCATCGAGTTTCGGGGAGTTCTTGATGATGTCCCACGACGAAGGTGAACCGCCCTTGCTTGCACCGTTGTCCATGATGGCAATCCGCGGCGAAATGGCGGCCAGGAGAGCCGGGCTATTGCTCTGCGACAAGCCATGATGGGAGACGATGAAAACATCGACGGCGCCCAGCTTGTTCATGGGGCAAACGAGTTCTACTTCTTTATCCCACGTAAGATCGCCCAGATCAAGAATCCGGACCTTGCCGAAGGTGATCATCGTGCCCAGCGAGCGGGCGTTTTCGGTTTGATCCGACGGCCGTTTTTCGGCCGTTGCGCACGCGGGATTGTGGGCACCAGCACCTGGCAGAGGCTTCTGGCGCAATTCGCCATCGGAACTCACAGCCTCCGCACGAAGCCCCTGGATCGGCAGGATGTCTCCGACCTTCGCGATGATTCGTGTTACATTTTTGCCTGCCGCTTTCTGGTAGCCCTGCCAGCTCTGCTCCGTTTCCGGATCGCCCGGCTCACGGTTCGCGCCGTGATCGATGAAGGCGCCAACGGGAATTCTAGCGAGGAGCTGCGGCACACCGCCGGCGTGGTCCACGTGATAGTGAGTGAGCAGAACAAAGTCAATTTTCGAAAGACCGGCTTCCTTGGCAGCGGCGAGAATGCGGTTCGCGTCACGTCCCGCATTGCCGGGCCAGCCGGTATCGATAAGCAGCGATTGGCCTTCAGGCGTGACGAACAGAGTCGCCTGCCCGCCTTCGACGTCCACGAAGTAGATTTCCAGAGCCTTGCTTGGCGACGCAGCTTGGGACATCCGCGCCAGCGCAAAGAACGCGCCGCTGAGAAGCACGACTCGCGCTATGAAAACGAAAAGAAGCTCCCGGCGGCGTTTAGGGAATATGCGGACTTGGAATATTCGCGACATCTATGTGCTCCTGGTTCCGGCGTCGTCTTCCGGCTGCTGAGATAATCTAATTCCTTGTTCTCGAAGAAAGCTTGTTTCTGCATCTATACTTTGAGCGTAAGCTGCCGAACACATCGGGTTTAGTGCGCAGCCGACCATGAAGGCGCTTTTACTTTCAAAATATCGTCATCTTGAAATTGCGGATGTGCCGACGCCGATACCGCGCCCGGACGAAGTTCTTATTCGTGTTGCGGCGTGCGGAATTTGCGGCAGCGACGTGCACGGATTCGATGGATCGACAGGCCGCCGCGTACCGCCGCTCATTATGGGACACGAGGCGGCGGGAACGGCCGCCGTCCTGGGCGCGGGCGTAACAGGATTGTCCGAGGGTGACCGGATCACTTTCGATTCCACTGTCTTCTGCGGCGCGTGTCCATATTGCTTGCGCGGGGAGATCAACCTTTGTGACAAGCGCAAGGTGCTGGGAGTTTCTTGCGCCGACTACCGGTGCGCCGGCGCCTTTGCCGAGTATGTGACTGTTCCGCGGCGTATCGTTCACTGTCTTCCGGAGAGTTTGTCGTTCTCCGAGGCCGCCATGCTGGAAGCCGTATCCGTAGCGCTCCACGCGGTTTCGCTTTCAAACATCGTTCCTGGACAGATGGCCCTGGTGCTCGGCGCCGGAATGATCGGCTTGCTAACCTTGCAAGCGCTTCGCGTTGCCGGCTGTGCCCCGGTGTTTGTCGCAGATGTCAATTCTTCCCGCTTGAAGCTTGCCGCCAGCCTGGGCGCGAATGCTTTACTCGCGACGGGAGCAGACTTGGTTTCGCAGATTGCTGCCCTTACCGATGGAAGAGGCGTCGATTTGGCCGTCGAAGCAGTCGGAGTCGACGAAACAGTTCGCACCGCGATAGACTGCGTCCGCAAGGGAGGCAGCGTCACACTGGTCGGCAACGTCTCACCAGAGGTCACATTGCCCTTGCAAAGAGTGGTCACCCGCCAGATACGGCTGCAGGGGTCTTGCGCCTCCGCGGGAGAATACCCGCGAGCTATCGAGTACGTAGCTAGCGGAAAAATACAGGTCAAACCACTGATCACCGCTGTCGCTCCACTCGAAGAAGGGCCGCGATGGTTCGAACGCTTGTATTCGCGGGAACCCAACCTCATGAAGGTGATCCTCACTCCTGGCGAGGTTGAATCGCTATGAGCAGTGACCTCTTCGACCTCAGCGGGCAAGTTGCCATCGTCACCGGCGCGAGCCGTGGCCTGGGACAACATATGGCGCGCGCTTTGGCGAAGGCTGGAGCGGACTTGGTGATCACCAGCCGCGATCCCAGCCATCTGTCCGCTTTCGAAGGTGAGATAAAAGCGGCCGACCGTCGCGCTCTTTCACTGTCACTCGATGTCCGCAACCTGGAAAGCATCAAGAATATGGTAGCGGCGGCGGACGCATTCTATGGGCGCCTCGACATTCTGGTGAACAATGCCGGTTGCAATGTTCGCATGGCTGCACTCGACGTCACGTGGGAGGACTGGAACCTCATCCTGGATACTAACCTGAGAGGTAGCTTCTTCGTTGCTCAGGAGGTTGCGCGTCGCATGGTTCCACGGGGTTACGGGCGCATCATCAACATCGGGTCCGTTACCAGCGTTGCCGGGTATGCCGGACTCGGTCCTTATGGCGCAAGTCGCGGAGGCATTCGCCAACTGACGATGAGCCTCGCCGATGACTGGGGTAAGCACGGCATCACTGTGAATTGTCTGGCTCCGGGATGGTTCTGTACGGAGCAGAACAAAGTGCTATACGAGAACAAAGAGTGGTTTGAATATCTCTGTGACAGAATCCCCGTGAAGCGTCCAGGAGAGCCGCGCGATCTCGATGCCGCAGTGGTTTTCCTGGCTGCAGAATCCAGCCGCTACGTAACCGGACAAACGCTGCTGGTGGATGGCGGCATCTCCACCGGCGCGACCAAGGCGCTGGTGCAGAAAAAACTGTTACGAGAGAAACCCGTGCAAGAAAAATAAGCTGCGCACCTGCGTCAGCGCGTGACTGTCACCTCGTACCAGGTTGTAACCGGCGTTCCTACCGGAATATTCCAGCCCTCAGCTTTCTTCTGGACGCGGATCGGCTCTCCCATGGGCTGTCCTGAGCCGTCGAGGGGTTGAGCGGAGACAGCCTTGGCGCGATCCAAATTTCGCAAGGTGATCCGGCCGACGACCGGCTCAATCAGAGTGGGCGAACCTCCCCACTCGGACAGATTGCTGCGTCGTGGGTTCCATTGCATGCCTTCGTTTTCTACGCGCGATCCGAGTGTCAACAGCAATCTAGAGGTGCGAGAAATCGGCTTCGATTCAAGAGAGGTAATCGCAATCGTGCAGAATCGGTTCTGCACCTCCGCCGACAGATTGCTGACAGATTTGCCATTCGCCTTCACAAATCCAATCAGGGCCTGAGCCCGCGGAGTATCCACCGTCACCAGCCCGGTCATTGCCGACGAGTTGTACCATGCCAACTGATCGGTATCGGAGACAATCGGATTCGTGACCTTGGGTGCCGCAAACGACGGAACCGGCTCGCCATCCAGCGACTGGATACGCGACTCATGTTCCAGTGGTACTGCGAGCGGAAATCCGGGCGTGAAGTAAGGACGATCCGTAGCCGGCAGTAGCAACGCACTGTTGAAAATCTGGTCGCGTGTGTAGGAACGCAGAACGGTGGAATGAGCAGGGCTCACATCCGCCCGCAAAAACATAAGAGCCCCCCCGGCAAGCTGCGGCATTTTGACCGGATCCAGCGAAAGGTCGAATGCGTCTCCTATGTAAGGCTTCCAGTCGGGCGACGCTTTGGGCTCAAAGGTGTACCAGATTATGGCATCCCAATCCTGGAAGTTGCCATAGGCGGCGAGAATCGGAATGCCTTCGCTCGCCCAGTCATTAGGAAATGGGTTGTTCACCTCGCTGACGGTGTAGGGTTTACCGGCAACTGCCGTGCGGGACAACTCGACCACGGTGGAATTGAATGGATCGTTCACCATGGGCGCTTTGATTTTGTTTTCCCAATCGTGCTGCCAGTAAGTATGGCCATCGTTGGTGTCGAACGATGAAGTCGCCAGCAGCAAGGGATATCCGCTGCTGGTGTGGCCGTGATCGGCGGTGGTCATAATCAGCGACTTCACGCCGAGGGTTTTCGTCAAATGGTCCCGCATGTCTTCCCAGTAGCCGCGCTGGGTGTCCAGGAAGAACCGGGACTCCGCATAGAATCGTTCCTTCGGGGCCGTCTCGATCTGAGTCCTGTTTTGTAGCAGAGGGACGGAGTCATCCCCAGCGACCCCAGCGAGTTCTCTCAACCTCTTGAGATCTTCGGGGCTCAGGTTCTTTTTGAGCCAGGTATTGTAGAGATCGCTAAGCTCGTGGTCGTAGTACGGGGTGGACCCACGAGAGCCGACCCACAGCGCGTTTTCGTTGTTGATTTCGACCATGGCAACCGCTGGATCGTTGCGGTACTCCAACTTTGTGTAGGGATTGGAATGAGCCAGCAGTTGCTTGGCGTATTCCTTCTGCAGTTCGATGATCCGGGGATCGTAAAGGCTGATTCCTTTGGCGCCCTCGCGGATTTTCTGGTAGTCCTGCACGCCGTCGCCCGCCTTGAATGGGCGGCCCACCAGAAGGTTGAAATTAATGTAAATTCCCCGCTTCTCCAACTCGGCTATGAAAAAATCCTCGCGGTCAAATGCCTCAAGATCGAGGGCGCGTGTGTCATCTTGTTTTCTGTCGATGAGTCCCCTCGGCGTCGGCAGATCGAGAAATTGAAACCGCACGCAATTCACTCCAAACCGGGCCAGTGTCGCCGCCCAGAGCGGAGCATCCTCCTTGGAAGGAACCATCACCGAGCCTTTACTCCAGTCGGTAATGTTCACTCCCCAAAAACGGATGCGCTTCCCGTCGCCAGTCACCAGATGCCCGCCTTGGGCCCGGACGAACCCGTGCTTCCCGGCCGGTGCGTCGAGGAGGAACGAGACGTCCACCGGCGAGTGTGCGCGCAATGCTTTGCGATGGTCAATTGTGAACGGCTGCAGTGCACCGTCTGTTTGAGCGGGCATTCCAGATGCGAAAAGCAACAGCCCCGCGGCGAACCAATAGACACGAAGACGATTCCTCATGACAACATCCTCTTTCTCCGACCCTGGACGGCTGACATCAGAGGGCGGACCAATCGCCATCCAATGAAGCGAAATCGGCAGCGCTGAAGTCTCGCCGTCATGGCAGCATGGGCGAGCAGCAGGGAGTCTCGACTGGTTCGAACTCCATCATCTCCACTCGCGTCAGGTCAGGACTGACGAGGGCCACCTGCCATTTGCCATCTCGACCGATGAGGGGTTTTCGCGGACTCGATCCACGCTGCAGCAAGGTCTCGTAGCATTCCTTCACACTGGCCACTCCGAGACCGATATGATTAACGTTCCCCAGTCGCGCCGGGTCCGGATTGTGGACGTTCAGCATGTACTCCAGCCAATCGTGCCCTTCCGGTACGCGCATGTTTACCCAATCGGTATCTTCGTCCTTCATGCCGCCGTGCCAGGCAACCTGGAAGCCAAGAATGTCCCTGAAAAGATGATTCTGAGCAGTGGGGTCGTTCACGATGTAGCCAACGTGCACCATGTGTTTCGCCACGCGCTTGTCCGGCCCAGGGTTACTACCTCCCTCCTTTGGCACGCCTGCGGCGAATTGGACAAACTTCACCACATGTCTCTCGGGAGCCGTCATGCTGAAACTGCGGGTCCCGTCCGCCGAAGCCTCCACTTTCTCAGGCACAGTTACACCCTGACCGGCCAGGTAAGTTCGGAGCTGCTCCGCGTCGGTAGTTTCGAAGGCAACGTAGATGAGACGATCCTGGTTCTGGTCGGCAAGCCCGGGGAGGATCTCAATAATCTGGCGCTCGTTAACCTCAAACGACACCGCCGTCGGATCGGCGTCAACGGGTCGCTTCACTCCAGAGAGTTCCTCCAGACCAAGAAAGCCAGTGTAAAACTTTCGAGATGCAGCCATGTCGGCCGTCCGCAGGCCGATGCCGGCCACACCCACGATAGGCGGACGCTTGACCGAAGTTGAGGAATCTGGCGCTTGCGACACGCCCGGCAACGCCAACGCCATGGCTGCGATAGCAACCGCAAAGAAATAGACTTTCATACGAGTTTGAGTCCAATACCATTCGGCGGATCTGATCGAGCAGGGATGCACAGCTACACGGCCTCCGAGGGCGCAGCCACAATCTCGAAGTCCACCTGCCGTTTGCCCAGAGCCGGATGCAATGCCGTCAGGCGTACTTTTCCCGCTTGCTCTTTCGCTCGCAGCCACACGGCGCCGGTCCCGCCCACCAGGGCAAAAGGATTGTTCCCTACTATTTCGGCAGGGCCCTCAATGTTCAACTGGATGGCGTCGCCGGCCAAAGAACGTATCGCGCCGAACTCATCGGTGACACGCAGCACCACGCGCGTTGTGTCGGCGCCGTCGGCAAACAGTCTGGTGTCATCCGGCAAGACGGAGAATTGCTGGTCTATCCCTCTCCCCGAGTATCGCCTTACGATGACTTGCCTGCCCTGAATGTAGCCTTCAATCCGCAAGTCGCCCCAGGGATCACGGAATGGCCGCGTCTCGAGGACGAAGGGTGGATACCGGAGATTGCCGAATTCGCTCCGGTCCGGGTCAAGCTCCGCGATCAGCTTGTCATCCACGTAAAACTTGAGATGATCGCAGTTGGAGCACACAACACCCTTACTGAATCCGATGGATTCGTCGCCGCGTGCCCAGCGGAACGCAGGCTCCAGCACGATCTCTTCGTCCGGATCGCACTGCGATTTGTAGAAGCCTGCCGCGGGCTTGGGCTCGCGGAAAATATCAGCTACTCCGTGGTAACAAATCCGGTCGCCCGAGCCGAAATCGAAATGAGTGTTGTAGTCGAAGGCGCACCATCCCAGGCCGCCGGAGTACTGCGGATGCGACGCGAGTTGATTGTGGATACGAGCGTGACGCAGAGTGTGTTCCGTAAGGCGTTCCGTATTGTCGAAGCTCTTGGTCGGATACGTGTGGCCAACGAATTCCGTATTCAGGTACAGAGGATGATTGGGTGCTCTGAGCGGAAAGCCAAAGTCGTTGATGGTAAAGACATCTTCGAGAAGTTCTGATTTCTCGAAGTTCCGGATGCCTCCCGTTTGCCGCGTCGGGTCGAGCTGATGTGCCAGGGCATTGGTACGGGCGTAGAAATCATGATCGTCCCGGGATTCGTTGATGCGGACTCCCCAGAGAACGATCGAAGGGTGATTCCAGTCGCGGCGAATCATGCGGCGAACGTTGTCCACTGCCAGATCCTTCCAGGCTGCGTCGCCGATGTGCTGCCAACCCGGAATTTCCTCCAGAACCAGAAGGCCGAGTTCGTCGCAGGCATCCAGAAAATGCCGCGACTGAGGATAGTGCGATGTGCGCACGATGTTGCATTTGAAGCCGTTGCGAAGGATCTGCGCATCCCGCTTCTGCACGCGTCCCGGCATGGCTTGACCTACAAAAGGGAAGGTTTGGTGACGGTCGAGCCCGCGCAGCTTGACCACCTTGCCGTTCAGCTCGAAGCCGTGTTCGGTAAACCTCGCCTCGCGGAAACCGATGGTGCGGGAATCCTCATCCACGAGGCGCGATCCATTCAGAAGACGGACATGGACGGAGTAGAGCTTGGCCCGCGCCAGATCCCAGAGGGCGACCGGTCCTAGATTCTCCAGTCGCACGGTGTGCGGCACCGGATCATCAGCGGCCGCAGCCGCCGCAACTCGCTGCGTGCCTTTGGCAAGCACTCGATCTCCGTCGCGCAGCGTGACCTCAAGCGACAGCGCTTCGCGTGACGGTTCCAGATGCTGCAAGAAACACTCCACGTCAAGGATGGGATTCGCTGTGAGCACATCCTTCGGCTTGGCAAAAATGTTTTCGAGAAAGGTGCCAGCGACGATACGCAACGCAACTTCGCGGTAAATCCCGCCGAAAGTGAGGTAGTCAATCTGATGCCCAAACGGCGGGATATCCGCTCGTTCCGTGGAATCAACCTCAACAGTCAGCACGTTGTCGGCGTCAAAATCGAGATGCGGCGTCAGCTCAAAAGAGAAAGGCGTGTATCCGCCCCTGTATTCGCCGAGGCGAGATCCATTCAGCCAAACGGTTGAGGCAGTCATCACTCCTTCGAAATCGACGAAGATATGGCGGCCGCGCGCTGCGGGCGGAACCTTGAAGTGACGGCGATAAACGGACACAAACTCGTACTCTTTGTCGTCAAAGCTGTGCCAGGGCAGTCGCGTGTTGCTGTGCGGAATCACCACGTGCTCGAATTTCGAATCGTCGAAGTCTTTCATGCGAGCGTCTGCAACGGTGGAGCGGCTGTAGCGCCAATTCCGGTTCATCGGAAGCACAAAACGGCCACCCACTTCAGGCGCAGGCGGCGAACCGGATGCTTCAGCGAACGCGCTCTCCGCCAGCATCCCGGCTATCAGCGTACCGGTTCTTTTTATGAAATCTCGTCTTTGCATATGGGAGAAACTGAAAGCGCAAATCGTAGTTCAGATTCTTGAGCCGTGTTCACTCCTTGCTACGTCGTAGGAACATCCGAAGAGCCGGGAGATTCTAACCAAAGCCGCTGATTGTAAATCAGGATGCCTTACCTTCGCCTCCCCCATTAGTAGGAGTGTCGGTTTCCCCGATTCGGTCCCCGCTCGAACGCGGGTTGTGATAACTTCACGCAGTCTCATCGAGGTGCGAGATCGATTTCTCCCGGCTTTCGATCAGGAGTGAACGATGAATCGAAGAACTTTTGTCCAAACCGTTGCGGGAACCCTAGCGGGGGCTTACGAGCTGAGTCATAATTCTAACCTGCTGCGCGAGGACTCAACCTCGGTGGAAAACAAGGGCGAAGAAACCGGAGTACCTTTCAAGCTTTCGGTCATGCTGTGGACCGTTTTCACCAATCTGCATTTCGAACAGCGCCTGGAAAAAGTGGCGGAAGCTGGATATAAGAATGTGGAATTGGTCGGTGAATACGATGGCTGGACGGAAGCGGATTTCATGCGAGTCCACACCAAACGCAGAGAACTCGGCATCAACTTCGACTGTACCGCCGGGCTGAAGCACGGGGTAAGTGTCCCAGACCACCGGGAGCCTGTGCTCGACGAACTGCGGCATGCGCTGCCGATCATGGAGCAGATCGATTGTCCGGACATGATTCTGCTGTCCGGCAACCGTGTTGCGGGAATGGCTCGCGAGGCCCAGCATCGGTGCTGTATTGAAACGCTGAAAGCTGCCGCCGATCTCGTGCAAGGTAAATCAATCAATGGCAAGCCAGTGCGGTTGCTGCTGGAAACGATCGATTCCGAGGAAAACCCGCAATATTTCTTAACCGAAATCGCCGAAGCCCTGGAGATCGTCGAAGCGATTGGTCACCCGCAAGTTCGCTTGCTGTACGACTTTTATCATGAGCAAATTGCCGCGGGCAATCTCATTGAAAAACTTGAGAAAAGCCTTCCACATCTGGGCCTCGTCCACATCGCTGACGTACCGGGCCGTCATGAGCCGGGGACCGGCGAGATCAACTACCAGAACATTTTTCGCAAGCTAGCGGACCTGAATTACGGGGGTGTGGTTGCAATGGAGTTTCATCCGAGCGGCGATCCGGTCACGCAGTTGCGTGCCGCGCGCGAAATGGCCTTGCGGGCCGGGCGTGACGCGTTAGACAAGAAAAAAAGTCCCGCTTAATAAGCATGCGCGAATCGCGTGGGAAGCGGAGAGAATGTGAAAGCGCGATCATCAAGTCTTGGATGTAAGACCTGGCCGGCCATCCTTCTGCTGCTTCTTGTCCGATCAGCGGTTGCTCAAAACACACCCGTCTTACTGTGGCCAAACGGCGCGCCCGGTTCAGAAGGCAAGACAGCCGCCGAAGCTGTGCGAGTCAATGAAAATGGCGAGCACATTGTGTCCAGCGTTCATCGTCCTTCCATCACGTTGTATCTGCCTTCTAAAGAAAAGGCCACCGGAGCGGCGGTCATTATCGCCCCAGGCGGCGGGCACCGTGAACTCTGGATGGACCACGAAGGCTACAACGTTGCTCGCTGGCTGAGCGAGCGTGGTGTAGCCGCCTTCGTTCTGAAATATCGCCTGGCACGCGAGAACGGCTCGACCTACACCATGGAAGGAACCGCGCTGGCCGACATTCAGCGCGCGGTTCGTCTGGTGCGAAGCCGGGCGTCCGAATGGGGTGTCGATCCGCTGCGCGTCGGCGTGATGGGTTTTTCGGCTGGCGGCGAATTGGCCGCGATGGCCAGCACTCGCTATGAAGCGGGCATCGCCGATGCCACAGACCCGATTGAGCGCGAAAGCTCAAAACCGGCTTTTCAGGCGCTCCTCTATCCGGCAATTCCACACGATATGAGCCTCTCGATCCAAACTCCGCCCGCTTTTCTTGTCTGCGGCGAAGAGGATCGGCCGGATATAGCGCAGGGGCTTCCGCGACTTTATCTTTCCCTGAAACAGGCCGGTGTATCGACAGAGCTGCATGTCTTTGCCCACACTGGACACGGCTTTGGCGTGCGGCCTGGCAACCGCCCTCCTGTTTCCGACTGGCCTCAGCTCTTCGTTGAGTGGTTGGATGTCCAAGGAATGTTAAAGGACAAATAACCGCAGTCCCCTGCCTGAATGCTTCAACTGAGTTCCTGCTTCAATCACTTCTTGAAAAGTGCATCGATTCCAGCTTGTGCGATCGCTTCGTCAGTTTCGGATTTTGCGCCGCTAGCCGCGATTCCACCAATGGTTTGTCCGTCAACTTTAATAGGAAGCCCGCCCTGAGCGGGGAAGAAACCCGGGTAGGCAAGAGCACTGGCAGTGCCATTTTTCATTGATTCGGCACCCTCTCTCGACGGACTGCCGTAGAGTGCCGAGTGTCGGGCTTTCTCGCGGGCGAACTCGACAGTGTTGACGGATACGCCATCTCCTCTTTGCAAGAAAAGCAGATTGCCGCTTTCGTCCACAATGCAAATGGTTACATCCACATTCTGTTTCTTGGCTTCCGCTTCGGCCGCGGCAACCATGGTCTTGATCGCGGCCAAATTCAAGTATTTCTTCGTCGGCAGGTCAGCGGCGAACGCCACCGCCAAGAGAATCAACGTTACAACAGGTATTTTGAACATGGGGCAGGATGATACCAAGTAGCCTTCGGGTTTTCCAGAGTAAAACCCCATTTGTTCTTGATGCTGACTTGTAACTCACGGATGCCAAATGCATTCCACATCGGCGCCACAGTTCACAAGTTCACACCACGGTTGAAACGTGGGCCCCGAGGGAGATCTAAAAACGATTTACCGTTGAGGTTATTTGCCCAGACACTTGGGGTCAGTTCGACAAGCCGTTGGATCGCGACATCGCTAAGGCCGGGAAGGACGGAAGCCAGTAATCACGCACCGAAATCTTCAAGCGACGACAGGTTTCGACGAGAGACAAGATCGCCGCGACCTTTGGCCCCGCCTGTGGACTGCCGATGTGGATCCAATCCTTTACCGAGAGCTACCGGACGCATTGAATTCTCGGCGAGATTGTTGCTCAACTCAAGCTCGGGATATTCCAGGAAACGCGTTAGCTTCTTCCACAGCGCGAGCGTGTAATGACAGGCCTTGCTGAGTGCGCCCGATGGCAACGCGACGAACTGAGCCCCTTGGATCCTACTGCGGATATCATCCAGAAGCGGCTTGGCCCTCTCCTGACGCAGAGCATGACGCCCAGTGAGACCAATTGCTCTGCGGCGAGCTTCCGCATCGACGGCAAACAACTCGTCCATCCGCGCCACAATCGGAGTTGCAACCGGGTCTCGTGGATTTAGCTGCACCGCCTCGAAATACTGTCTTCTAGAATGAGCCCAACAAGCGGCATGTACCATTCGTGTCCCGCCGATCTGGTCATAAGCCGCGTATCCGTCAGTTTGCAGAATGCCTTCGAACTATCCCAGGAACCGCCTGGGTCCATCTCGTCCACGACCTAGACAGAAGTCGAAAAACCACGGTTCCTCCGGGGCGACTGTATTGCCGAAGATAAGCCTGGTGACTCTGTCCTCGGCCCTCGTGCATCTGCACATCCACCGGAGTTTCATCGGCCTGGATGTAAGTTCCGCTAACCAACTCCCGCCTCATGGCGGCGACCATCGGAATCAGCAACTCGCCTACCTTCAGAACCCAGCCGTCCAGCGTCGCTCGGCTGATTTCCAAGCCCATGTCTCTTTCGAGAATCACACTCTGTCGATGCAGCGGTGTGTGATTGCAATATTTGCTGACGACCGTGTCGATGACGATGCAGTCACTCGCCAGGCACTTCTCGATGATCCGTGGTGGCAGGGGCGCTGAGACGACGCCCAGATCCTCACACGACCGACAAGCCCATTTCTCTCGTTTCGTGACCAGTACGAAGTACTTCGCCGGTTCCACATCCAACTGGGAACTCTCCTCGTAGCCGATCATCACCGTTTCTTTGCCGAGCGTTTGCAAAGGCGCTGATCCGGCGTGCAAGGCAGGACTCGCTCTATGCGAGGAAGATTCGCCGGCAATTCCTGGCGGCCCGGATGCTTGCGGGATGTCCTGGTCGGGAGATGCACCCGCGCGTGCTCACTCTCCGCCTGCTCCATACTTCTCGATCCGCAGCAGCCGCAATTGCTCTTTCAGTACTGAATCCGCAGCTCCGCGTAATGTAGCTTGCTCTTCAGTTGTGCGATGAGTTCCAGGTCGGCTGGCGCTGAAGGAATGGGAGGCGCACTCACAATGGGTTACTGATTTACCAGAGTTGATCGAAACGTTCAAGCAACCAAGCAACTCATGCGGCGGCATGTCCTTCCGGTGATACTTTTCGGTACCACCGCTTGTGATTGGTTTTGGCAAGATCGATCCCACCCAACAAGAGCGAAAGCTCTTCGTGACTCAGGACGACCTTGCCCTGCGCATCCCCGGATTGCGGCCAGGTGAAACGCCCTTTCTCCAATCTCTTGGCACAGACCCAGCGTCCGCTTCCGTCCCAAACGAGGACCTTCAGCCGATTGCGCTGGGCGTTGCAGAACAAGAACAAGTGCCCGCTTAAGAGGCTCGCATGACAGCCGATCCCGAACCAGACCGTACAGTCCCTCGAACCCCTTGCGCATGTCGGTGACCCCGGCGGCCAGATAGATCCGTGTAGCTGGGCCCAGTCCAGACACGGCTTACGCCCGGTCCAGGGTGCCCACCAGGCGATCGAACGTACTCGTATCAAAATCAGGATGCACTTCGATCCGGCGCCCGCCCGGCAGCACCACGGCCAGCTCGCAATGCTGCATCGGGGATTTCCTGGCGGCCAACTCTACCCGCACCAAACGACCGGCTGAGGAAATTGGCTTACGCCTTCTCTTCCGACGCCGCTTTTTCAGATGGCGATCCAGAGTGCTGAAGCTCAAACCTCGACTCTGGCAAGACTCGCTCCTCCGCATACCGCTGCTCACAAACTCGGCCACCAACTGCTGAACTTCCGCACGGGTTCGTCGCTTGGGCGCTGATAACTCTGCTTTTGCGGTCATCCGGACACTTCAACACAGACCCCGCCTGTCGAACAGGTGTGTTGGTCAGACGCTTACCCTTGACGGCCGAAACGCTTGATGTTGGCGATCGTCTAGGAAGGACGACCGCTCTGGAGACGCTGAAGTGCGCTCTGTGCCTCGTTGAGATCAGAAGTACGTTTCTCAAGCTCGGTACCGTAGATTTTGGCGCACTCGTAGAGACGGGCGTTCTGGATCGCGGCTGCCGCTGGAATAGCGAGCGACTTAGCCAGGCGTAGATGTTCGTGGGTAAGGCTGCCGGGAGCGGAGTGGCCCAGGGAGAGCAGCCCTAGTGTCTGATGCGAAGATACTAAAGGAACGCAAAGCCAGGAACGTAGAGGACCAGAGCCCTTGAGAGGGCGCCATTCCTGTTCCTGCTTGGTATCTGAGAGCACGAGGCCGCCTTGATTCACAACTACGCGCTGTAGGAGCGGGAATTCGATTACGTTGAGGGTTAATGGATATTTCACTGCCTGTTTCGCGGGATCGGAACGAGGGGCTTCCCGCGCCACGAACAAGCGAGAGTCGGATTCGAGAAGCAAGATCTGCGCGGACTCGTAGGGTACCAGTTCCAGGAGCGACTGAAGCAAAGTATCCAGCACACTGTCCATCCTGAGGTCTTGAGTCAGTGCCAGCGTCGCTTTGCGCATTGCGTCGGCCTCAGACCAGGCGGATTCGGCCAACGATAAGTTTCTTGCGACCTCCTCCTCTGCCTGTTTCTGCGTCGTAATGTCGAGTGCAGTTCCGACAAGCCGGCGAATCTTGCCTTGGTCATCCCGCACCGGGAACCCCCGTACCCATACCCAGCGTTCTTCGCTACTTGGCGAAACGATCCGGAACCGTTCGTCAAACTCTCCGGTCTGCGTGGCCGCTTCAAGCGCAAGAAGCACATGAACGCGGTCATCAGGATGGATGATTTCCTCGTATGAGAGCGGGTCATCTTTAAGCGCGGCGCGGGGGCGTCCGGTGATGGTTTCGTACGCTGGATTTACATAAAGGGTCTTCCTGGTCTCTGCATCGATCATCCAGAAGATTTCCTGGATGTTGTCGGCCATCTGCCGGAACCGCTCTTCACTCTCCAAAAGAGACACTTCCGTGGTGTCGAGTGCTCTGGCTGCCCGCCGTTCCTGTTCACGCGCTTCCGACAAGAATCTGGAGAGGAAGAAGGCGACGACGCAGAATGTAGCCAGAGCCACCCCCAATAGCAAGGATGAGAGGTCAAAGTTGTGGAGCCTTGCTGCCAGTATCGCTACTACACAGATGACGAAGGCGAGGCAGAAAAGGGTCGCACTGATCCTCCAACCAAACTTAGAGGTGTGGCTGGAAGAAAGCTCACGGCGGAGTCGGTCGATGCGCTCCATGGTACTGCCCCGTTAGGTCTCGCTGCGGTTTCCGGCCCGATAGTATCCGCTCACCAGTAGTGCGTCAAGCCAGCCTTTGATTGTCTTCCTTTTGAAGAGTTTTGGCTCAACCGAACAACTGAACAGCTCATGGGGAGGGATTTATGAGACTCCGTCGCAATGAATACTGTCCCATCCATAGATCGGTGTTCTGCTGTGGCCGGGAACAAGCCCGGAAGGGGCGAAGAGGGCAGCTGGGTGTCCGGCGCATCGAGGATCCGCACCACCCGAGAGGATATCGAGAACTCCGATCACCGGCAGAGATGCGAAAACTGCTGAACCGCAAAGTGCGACAACAGGCCGGAATATGCGCCATCTGCCACGAAGAGTTTACCGACTACAACGACATCGTTCCGGACCACAAGAATCCGAAAGGAATGGGAGGAGCGTGGAGAGACGACCATCCGGACAATATTCAAGCAACCCATTGGTGGTGTAACGGAGAGAAAGGGTCAACCAGAATGGATGGGTGACGGCCGATTAGCCGCAATGGAGAGCGAGGAGAAGGCGGGTCGGTCCGGAAGGCTTGGAGCAAGCAAGAATTCTTGACCGCTGCTTTTTCCTCACAAAATGATACAATACTTACAACAGTTACAATGAGGAGGAACAGTTGAAGCCATCACGTTCAATGGTGCTCAGTATGCGCCTGCCAGTGGAGAGTGGAAAACGCTTGAAGCGCATCGCGAATCGGCATGGCTGGACACCGAGCGATGCTAGCGCTCGGTTGGTGGAGGAGGGATTAAGGCGGTCGGAATTTGCCTTCTTGGACTTTCGCGATTCACTCGCCGGCAGGCAAGCCTATATCCAGGGAAGTACCCTGGCGATATGGGAAGTCATGGTGCTTCTTCGCAGCTACAAAGGAAATGTCAAGGACGTGGCCAAGCATCTGAAATGGCCTGAAGCGAAGGTTCGAGCCGCCCTTAACTACTCGGAGGGATTCCCCGCAGAGGTAAACGAGGCGATAGCAGAGAACGATTCGACCGATTTCGACAGCCTAAAGCGCATGCTTCCGCAAACGGTCGACTTTATCGCCAAAAAGACCAAGCGGGGCTGACATGCTCAAGTTTCTTCTAGATGAGCACATTTCCCCAGAAGTAGCGCATGGCGTTCAACGTCGGAATCGACCACTCGTTATCCACTCGATGGTGCAGTGGGAGAACGGAAACTTCCTTGGGAAGGAAGATTCTGTCTGTTTGTTGGAAGCAGCGAAGCAACGGTTGACCCTGGTTACTTATGATCGTAGGACGATTCCTCCATTGTTGAAGCTCTGGGCAGAGGAAGAGCGATCCCATGGCGGTGTGATCTTTGTCGATGAAAAGACAATCTCGCCGGCGGACATTGGGGGGCTGGTCCGGGCGTTGATTTCACTCACGAGCGAGGCGGGTGAAATTGATTGGACGAACCAAGTGTACTTCTTGCGCAGCGGACGCTGAAGCGTCACCGCGATTATGTAACACACACCTGTGACCGATTTCTCGGGGGTGTGACCTTCCAAGAGCGTGGCAGTTGGTGCGCGAGTTGTGTGCCAGATTTGGCATCTCGAAATTAACGCGATGACTGACGGCCCATCAGCCGCACACTCTCTCGTCCGCGCGGGAAGCCTGACTCTTCAGAGCTAGCTGTGCGCTAGTTGTGTGCCGGATTTCAGATTCAGGCACTCACAAGGCGACATTCGAGTCCGTCTGGATCGTGAATGATAAAGGACGCTATCGCCAACATCGCACGCAATCACGACTTTTCAAACCCTCACCCCGCGTCGAATATCACTGAGATTCCGAATCGATCATTGACCGCTTCTCTGAGATTTTGCTTGCATCCGATGTACCGTTCCGTCGTTTGTACCGAGGCGTGGCCTAGTAGAAACTGAATCTGTTCGAGTTCGCCTCCACATCCATGGCAGAGGCGCGCGCAGCTGCGACGAAGATTGTGGGGGGCCAGGTTGCCTATGCCGGCCCCAGGGTGAAAGGGATTGTTGAATTCCTGTCTCAGTTGGGTGTGAAAAGCAACCTGACTTTACAAACGGGTCGCCGTTTGCAGTACCGTTTGATAAAGGACGTTTGCTTCAATGATCTGGGCCACTATTCTCACGTGCTAGGATTTCGGAGTCTGAGTGGGATCTAGCCAGAGCAGAATTCTACGCAATACCCATCGCGCGTTTGATTCTGGTACAAACTGGACCGACAGCCGCCTGCCAATTCCCATCAGAACGCTCAGAATATTGCGCAGCTGTGACGCCCATGAGGTCGCTTGGAAAATGCATTAAAGCATTCCGGCTATACACCATAAATGTGCGCGCCCTTCCTAGAGTGAAAAGCCCGAGTTCAAAGAAGAGGTTGTCCCTCGGTGCGGGGCGTCGTTCGCCCCTTTTCTCCACTACGTCGTCTGGAGTGAAAACCAGAACAGCGAAATCGTACTTCACCGGGGCGTTAACGATGCTCTCAGCAACGGTCTCTGAAAGATTGAACGCGCCTTGCGTCCAGACCGTGCATTCAGCGGCATCCTCCAATCCCACCTGAGTGGCCTCCGCGATAGGCAATCCCTCAGAGGAGGATGCGATGAACAATCGAGGCTTCGCATTCGAATCGGCCAAACCGAGCTTGTTGCGACTTAGTAGATTCAAGCACTTGAAACGGCGACGGTGGAGGTGGATT
>Ga0302225_10000433_pt1 | contig 30769 bp, 23 predicted proteins | sample II_Palsa_E3_2_FD_193515 | JGI IMG/M metagenome (GOLD analysis project Ga0302225, IMG submission 193515) | Peat permafrost microbial communities from Stordalen Mire near Abisko, Sweden - II_Palsa_E3_2 | ecosystem: Environmental > Terrestrial > Soil > Palsa > Peat permafrost | place: Sweden...
CCTTTCGAAGTCTGAAAGGATCCGGCGGTGCCGTTCGCGTTGGTCACATGCTGTGCGGTGGCCCAGTTGTCGCCGTTGGTGACCACCGAATTGCCCCATTGGCTGTAGGCGTTGTGGCCTTGCGACGTCGCGGCGTAGGTTCCGGTGTAAGGATTGTAAGCCTGCGCGTAGGTGTGGCCGCCGTACGCATTCTGGGTGGTGACCGCGCGCCCGTACGTTCCGGTCGTCGGGTTATACCAGGCGGCCGTGCCCACTGAACCATACGGTCCATACACCGCGTGGCCCACGCCATAAAATCCGGTATACGGGTTGTAGACGGCCGCGCATCCATATGTATAAGGATACGGATAGTAAATCGGGTAGCGCGGCCCGTAATAAATGTACGGCGGATAATAATATCCAGTCCCGTACACCACCGTCGCGCCGATCGCCATGCCCAGCACAAAAACTCCCAGGTACCCGCTCGAGTAGCTGACTTGCACCGTCGTCGGCGTCGGATTCGAAACAATCACGTAGGTTACGTTGTACACCGGCGAACTCGGCGGAATCGTATAAATGATCGCCGGCACCGAATCCGCCGTCTTCCACGGACCCGCCGAACTTCGCGACACAAACCAAATTCCCTGGAAGCACAGGTAATAAACGTCGCCAACGCGGATCACCCGGTCCGCCGTGTTCGTTGCATAAAACATCGTCGTGCCGGTGATCGCCACAAATTGTGGTTCGCCCGCGTACACCACCTTCACCGAAGCTTCCGCCGCCGCGCGATTCACCACCGCGGTGGTCGGCACCTGCGCTAACAGAACCGCATCGTCCGCAACCTGCGTTCCCGGTACCGACACCAGCGCCACGGAATACGGTTTACCACCCGGAATTTTCGCGAAATCCGGCGGCAGATCGTTGCCCGCAAAAACCCACGGAGCTTCCAGGCTGCCGGCGCGGAACCAGCGTCCCGAAATCAAAACGTACAATTGATTGTCCGGCTTGTGGATGAAAAATGTGCTCTGGGTATTGGTCGCGTAGGAAAGATTCGTTCCCGGAATCGGCGCGTACACCGGTTGTCCCCGGAACACGATCACTTCAGCCGGTTTCTCCGTAACAAAAACTTTCGGCGCAGCCTGCGCGCCTGCCGGCGGCGGTATCGCCTTCAAAACATCGTCCCAATTCTGGCCCTTGGGCAGCTTGGCCATATCGGCCGGCAGCTTGGTCGTGACCGTCCAGGGTCCCGCGACCTCCTTCGATTTCAGCCAGGTTTTACCGTCGAGCAAGAAATAATTTGTGCCGTCGTAGAAAAGATCCCAATTCGTATTGACCACATACTGGATCGACGTGCCGTCGATCGGGGCCAGTACCGGCTTGCCGTTGACCATCAACGAAATCGCCGGCACCGTGCTCACAAAAATTGTCGGCACGTCCGGGCTCACCGGAATCGATTCGATCGACGCATTCGCTTTCTGCAGGCTCGCGATCATCCGGTCCAGGCTGATGTTGAAAGTCATGGTCGGATAAATCTGGTGGATGCGCTGCTGCATGGCCTGGTCTTGCGCGGGCTCCAGGCCCGGGAATCGCGAACTGAGCACTTCGATGTCATGCACGTAGACCGTGCGCAGGCTCACATTCGCATTCGTGGCGGCCTTCCAGGAAATCACCCCGAGAATCGGCTGGCCCCCCTGCGGCGTAATCGAAATCGCCGTATCGGCCACCAGTTCGCGGTATTTTTGCCAGCTCTTCAGTTGCGGCTGGTACACGATGACGTGATTGCCGTCTCGATCGATAACCTTCGGCCACGAAGGTGGAACGGGCGCGGACGCTGGAACCGCACTCGCCGCGACCGCATTTTGCGCCGGAGCGAAGGGAACCACGCCGGCGACGAGGCACACCATCACAGCCAAAGCCAGAAACGCTTTCCAGTTGTTCATCACGTCCGCCTTATTCACTTGTCGGGGTAGAGGCCTAAACGGCGGCCATCTTACCTCGGTTCATTCATTTTTTGCGCATAAATGCGGATTTCCCGCGGCCGGTCCGCGGCGCGATCTGTTTTTGTCTTTACCGCGATTCCGGGCTCCATTACTATCCCTGCCAAACGCTCGACTTGGTTTCGCGACCGCCAGCGGCGCGAAAATCCCGAAGATATTCGAGGTCAGTTGCTATGAAAATTCGTTTCGGCCTGCTCGTGTTCGTCGCGGTTCTTTTTTTTGTGTGGATTGCCGCGGATCCAGCCCGCGCCCAAGCGGCGCCGGCCCAATCCACGCCGGTGACGCATTCCTTCACCAAAGACACGGTAATTTACGTCAGCGATTTTGAACTCGACGCCCAGGACGTGGCCGTGGACAAGGGCGGAGTGGTCGGACAAAATCGCCCAGGACTCATCGAAAGGCCGCGCAAGCGAGAACAGCAAGACCCCGCAGCCCAAGCCAAAAAACTAGTCAACACCATGACCGAAAACTTGGTTACCGATTTGCAGAAAGCCGGCTACCACGCGCAGCGCCTCGCCCCCGGCGAAGCGCAGCCCGCTTCCGGAGCCTGGATCCACGGCGTCTTCACCGAAGTAGACGAAGGCAGCCGCATTCATCGCGCCATGATTGGATTCGGTTCCGGACAAGCCACCATGAATCTGTATGTGACGCTCACGGATCTGGCGCATCCCGATAAACCTCTGTACGACGTCTCGCAGTCCGACGCCAGCAAAGACAAAATGGGCGCGGTGATCACCATGAACCCTTATGTTGCCGCCGCCAAATTCGTGATGGAAAAGAACGCTCCGGAGAAAATGGTGAAGAAAACGGCCGGTGAGATTTCCGCGCAGGTGGTAACCCAGATGAAGCAGTATGGCGCGATACCGTCGCCTAAGTAAAAAGTAAGACGGCTCCGCTATTCCATTTCGAAAGTAACGTAGGTCAGCTTTCCTCCGCGCTCCACCTGCATCGTCGCAGCCTCGCCCGGCTTCAACTTATTGAACGCCGTCCGTAATCCATCGACGTTGATGATCTCGGTGTTTTTCAGCGAATGGATCACGTCGCCCACTTGCAGGCCGGAATCGACGGCGAGCTGATCGTTCACGATCGAAGCCACCACCACTCCCGATGGAATCCGCAAATCGCCCAGTAGCGATCGCACATCCGCCGAAGCCGTCAAACCCACAATGCCCAGCCGAGCGATAAGGTCTTTCGAGGGATCGGCCAGTTCCGAAATTTGGTCCGGCGCCTCTTTCGGCTCAAAAACCGGCACATTCAACTCCAGCTTTTTGTCTCCGCGCAGAATTTGCAATTTCACCGAAGTAGTCGTGTCGCGCATATAGAGGCTCAACGCGAAAAGCGGCACGTTGTCCACCGCCAGCCCGTCGATGCTGACGATGACGTCCCTGATCTTCAAACCGGCCTGCTCCGCGCTGCTATCGGGAAACACGTCGGACACGATCACTCCGGTCTCCGTGGCCAGCCCCAAGCCTTCCGCCAGGTCTGGCGTGATGGATTGCAAATCCGCGCCGATGGTGCGTCGCGGCACTCGCCCGTATTTCCGGATCCGCTCGTAGGCATAGCGCACGATGCCGCTCGGGATCGCGAAGCCAATCCCTTCATTTCCTCCGGACTTGGTGTAAATAAAAGTGTCGATCCCAACCATGTTTCCGTCCAGATCCATCAGCGGGCCGCCACTGTTACCCGGATTGATCGCTGCATCGGTCTGGATGTACACCATCGGATTTTCCGGGTCGGGCTGGCGCGCCACCGAACTGACCAATCCAAACGAAACGGAATTCTCCAGTCCCTCTGGACTTCCAAACGCCAAAACGATTTGGCCTTTTTGCACCCGCGCGTAAAGTCCGATGGGAATGGTCGGCAGCCCGGTCGCTTCTACTTTCAAAACCGCCAGGTCGATCTGCTTGCTGAATCCGATGACCTTCGCCGGCAGAATCCGCCCATGTGCCCGTAATTGTGCGAACGGCTGCGAATCTTCGGTAGGTGGCGGAGTCAAACGCACCCGCACGCGATCCGAGCCTTTCACCACGTGATAGTTGGTGATGATGTAGCCGTCGGCCTCGACGATGATCCCCGCTCCCAGACTGCGCTCACGTCCCACCGCGCTGCTCGCATCTTTGTCGTCTTCATCGGGCGCGCCAAATCCAGTCACCATCACCTCGACGATCGCCGGCGAGACGCGCTTCGCGAGATTCACGAAAGTCGCACTCATCTCGTGAATCGCTTCCGATTTTTTTTCTGTAGCCGCGGCCTGAGCCTGCACCGCCGAGGGAACTGCGCCAAGAATTAAAAGGGAAGCGGCCACGATTTCGCCCAGCCGCACCAGAGCAAAACGTTTCACCAACAAATTAGCTATCACGATATTTCGCCTTTGGGTTGCGGGGTCAAAGTAACCGGCCCATGTTTTTCCACCACGCCCCACGTCACAATTTTCAAATCGATTACGAAAATCGAGTACAGCACCGGCACTAGCAAGAGTGTAATGAACGTCGCGATGCCCAGTCCGCCGATCTGCGCGTAGCACAGCGGCTGCCACAGGGGCCCGCCGTGTAGCGCCAGCGGGATCAACGCCAAAATCGTCGCGCCTACCGTGATTAACACCGGCCGCAACCGCACGATCCCCGCATCGAGCAGCGCCTGCTCCAGCGGCTCGCCTTTTTCGTGCATCTCCTCGATGAAATCGAACAGCACGATGACGTGGCTGACGATCACTCCGATCAAACTGGCAATTCCCAAAAACGCCATGAACCCGAACGCCGAGCCCATCAGATACAGCGCGATTAACGCGCCTGCGACGCCGTAAGGAGCGGTGGCCAGCACCAACAGCGGCTTGATCGAATGCCGGAACTGAAACGCCAGCGCCAGAAAAATCAGCGCGATCGAAATCCCCATCACCGCGCTCAGATTTTTGAAGCCCTGCACCTGTTTGGCCTGCTCGCCGCTGATCACGATGTTGTAACCCGGCGGCAAAGTCTTTTGCAGGTCCGCCAGCCGCGACGCCGCGGGCGAAAATACTTCCGAAGGCAGCACCCCCGGGGCCGTGAAACTCTGCACCGAGATGGTCCGGAAATGTTCCAGATGCCGGATGCGCAGCGTCTGCAAGGTATTTTCGATCTTCGAGACCGAAATCAGCGGCACCTTGTTCTGCGACGACGATGAATAAACATACAAATTCTGAATGTCGGATAGCGTGGCGCGCTCTTCCATTCGCAGCCGCGAAACGACTGGTATTTGCTGGTCGCCGCGCCGCAAGGTCGTCACACTCGCGCCGCTCAGCGCCGTGCTGGAAGAATTGGCTACATCCTGGTTCGAGACGCCCGCCATGTTCGCGCGATCCGGGTCCACCGTCAGCGCCACCTGAAATCCATCCGGCCCCCAGTCGTCGCGCACTCGGGCCGCTCCCGGGACCGAATTCAAGATGGCCGCGACTTTTCCCGCGATCGACCGCAGCGAGCGAATATCCTTTTCTTCGTCGAGCGAATTGATGTCGGCCAGCCCCGCGACCCGCAGTTCCACCGGGTAATCGACCGGATTGGTTTGTAATTGCCGCACGTCAACCCGCGCGCCCGCCACGCCCTGCGAAATTGCGGCCTGAAAAGGTCCGATCAATTTCGGCGTGTCTTCTTTGTCGTACAGCTCGATGATCACCTGCGCGTAATTCAGCTGCTGCAGTTGCGGCGTAACGGAAAACCAGAAACGCGGCCCGCCTCCGCCCTCGAATGTCGTCAACGATTTCAGCACCGGCCGCGGCTTTCCATCCTTATCTGGATGTTCCTTCCCGTATTTCTCCGCCGTTGCCCGCACCGCGTCTTCTACCCGGGTCACCGTTTCGTTGGTCACGAAAAGGGGTGCGTCATTCGGCAGCCAGACATCCAGAAACGACAGATATTGCACATCGTCCGGAAAAAATTGCGTTTTCAGCCGGTGGCCGAAAAACAATCCCAGCGCCAGAAACAGCAGCGACACCGCGAACGATGTCCAGCGGTGATCGATCACGAACGTCCCCACCCGGTAGTAAAACCCGCTGAACCCGCGCGACCGCCGTTCCTCCATCGAAGCTTCCTTCTTTTTCGTCGGCCGCAGCAGGTAGTAGCCCAGCAACGGAATAAATGTCATCGATACCAGCCGCGAAGATACCAGCGCGCAGGTCATCACGATCGGCAGGCTGTACAGAAATTCCCCCGTCGTCCCGGTCAGCATCAGGAAAGCGATGTAGGCCACGATGTTGGTGATCGTCGCAAAAAGAATTGCGTGCGCCAGCTTGGTCGGGCCCAGCCACGCCGCAATCAACGGCGGATGATTCTCGGCCAGCGAACGTTTGATCGAATCGCCGGCGACCACCGGATCGTCGACCAGCAGCCCCAACGCGATGATCAGCGTGGCCACCGAAACCTGCTGAATGTCGATGCCCAGCAGATGCGCGAAGGCGAACGTCATGGCCAGCGTGATCGGAATGGAAATAGCCATCAACACCGCGGAGCGCCATTCCCAGAATCCGATCAGCGAAACGATTACCACCAGCGCGATCGCTTCGTACAGCGCATCCATGAACAGGTCCACATTTTCTTTCACCTGTCTGGGCTGATCGGAAGTCTTGGCGATAATCAGGTCGGGCGGCAGCAGGGCCTTGGTTTGGTCCAGTTTCGCTTCCACATGCTCGGCGAAATTCGCGATTTGATCGTTCTGGCGCATCTGCACCGACACGGTCACCGCCCGCGTGCGTTGCCATTTCCCCTGCGCGTCGCGCCAGACGTAATAATTCAAGTACCGTGCGGGGCTTTGATACCCGCTGCGAATATCCACCAAATCCCGCAAGTAGATCGCGGCGCCGAAACTCGAAGTGCCGACAATCACGTTGCCGATGTCCGCCGGAGTCTCGAACTCACCGGAAGGATCAATCAGAATATTTTTGGATCCGGCTTCCAGCGCGCCGCCGGGCAGGGTGATGTTCCGCGCGTTCAGGATGCTTTTCAGGTTGGACGGTTGCAAGCCATACGACGCGAGGCGCTCCTGCGAGTAGTCCAGATAAACTTGTTCCGATAGCACTCCGGAGCGATCGACGCGCGAGACTTCCTGCGCGCCGGCCAGCGTGCGCTGCAGCAGGTCGGTATATTGATCGAGCTGGCGGTAGGTATATTTATTCCCCGGCGCAGCCGCCAGAATCGCGCCCACCTTGGCCGGATCGCGAACCACCACCGGCGGCCACGAATCCGGGTGCATTTCGGATTCGTGCAGCCTGCTCTCCACAAAGACTCTGCCCAGCGCGTAAATTTCCGCATCCGTCGCATTCGTCAGTCCATCGGTCGCCACGAATCCCGGACCGTGCAGAATTTCGGTTCTGCTGAAAACCTCCTTCGCCTCCGCGAATTGCACGAATGCGCGGATGTTTCGTTCCACCGCTTCTTCCGGCACCGAATCCGGAAAGCAGAACACGACCGAAACCGGATTGCCGCCTTTCAGCCGGCGCTGCGCGCGCGCCCTGGTCAGTACCAATTCCACCGCGTGCGCCCGCACCGCAATGGTCGACGCATCTTCCAGCGGGCTGGCCACGGTCAACATCAACGCCGCGGTGTCCCCGAAATCGCTATTGAATTTGATCGGCCCGGCGCCCGACGGCAGGCTCAGCGAATTCAGTTTCAAATTCATGTCGCTGAATTCTTTTTTGGAATCCTTCACCTTGTCAGAAAGCTGGACTTGCACGATCGAAATTCCCGGCATCGAGAGCGACTTAATCCCGAAATCTCCGCCCAGCGGCGCGCGAATATTGGGGTTTTGCGCGATCGTCGATTCGATCGGCCGGGTCACCAGTTGTTCCACCTGCTCCGCGGTCCCGCCCGGATATTGCGTGATCACCGAAGCCACCCGGACCGGAATGTCCGGGTCCTTGCGCTTGGGCATTTGCTGGTAGCCGTAAATCCCCAGCGCCACGGTAGCGATCAGCAAGATCCACGCAATTTGGCGGTTTTCGACGAAGAAGCGCGCCGTATTGCGCTCGTTCTGAATCAGGTCTTCGTCGGTACGGTGCGCCATCCGCTTTCCCGGCCTCAAAAAAATTACTGAATAATTCGAACGACCTGCCCGTCATTCACCAGGGTTGCGCCATTTACCAAAACGCGGTCGCCCACGCTCACGCCTTTCGTCACTGCCACCATATTTCCGAAAGCCGCCCCAGGCGTCACCGTTCTCCGCCGCGCCACATCTTTTTCACCGTCATGCTCCGCCAGAAAAACGCTGAATGTTTTCGAATCGTCTCCCGACGATACGATCGCGCTGATCGGCACCACCATTAACGGCGTCGCCAGCCGGGCCTGTCCCAGCACCAGCGTCGCGACCATCCCCGATTTCAAAAATCCCTGCGGATTGGGAAGCGTTACCTCGATTTGGAACGTGCGGCTTTTCTGGTCCGCCTGCGGCGAAATCGCCGTGATTTGTCCCATGAACGATTGCGGATACGTTTCGGTTTGCACCGCTTGCTTCTTGCCCAACGTCACCGCGGAAAGCACCGTGTCCGGAACTCCAAACACCGCTTTCACCGTTTGCGTCTCGCCGATCGTGAACGCCGTCGTCCCGCTGCCGACCAGCACGCCCAGCTCAATATTCCGGGCCAGCACCTGCGCGTCAAAAGGTGCCCGTACCTCGCAGTCCGCCAGCGATTGCTTCGCCTGCGCCACGGCCGCCTGTGCGCTCACCACCGTGCCCTGGCTCGAATCGTATTGCGCCTTGGCCGCGTCGTAATCGCTCTGGGTCATCGCGTTCGCTTTATACAGAGCCTGTGCCCGTGCGAAATCCTGACTCGATTTTTCCGCCCCGGCCTTGGCCTGCTCTAGCTGTCCTTTATATTGGTTCAGCGCGTCGCGATAATCCGACTGCCGCACCGTCGCCAGGACCATCCCTTTTTTCACCCAGTCGCCCTGCTGCAGATTGCGCACCCGCCCATCCACGCCCTTGCGCTGCAAAATACTGGTCACATATCCCGCGGATTTGAACGCCACCGGAACCTGCTGGTAGGGCACGATGCTCGCCGAATAGTTCACGCCTTCCGCACCCGAATATTCCTGCACCTCGGCGACCGTCACCGGAACCAGCGGCGCCTCGGGAGGTTTGCTCGGCGACTCGCAGCCCACCTGCGCAAAAACAAAAACGAAAAATATCAGCGCCAAGCATCCGCGGAATTTGCCGTGTAGATTCATTTAGTTTTCGCCCAGCGCTTTTTCAAATTCGGAGCGCGCGCTCCAGAAATTCGACAAGGCCTGCTGATACTGCGCCGCCGATTGCGCCATGTTGGCCTGCTCGGTCTGCAGCGCGCTCAATAGCGCTGCCTTCTGCTTGTATTGCTCCAGCACCACTTCCAGTTTTTCTTTCTCCGCCTGCTGCCCCAGTTCCGCCACTTTCAGCCCGGCGCGCGCCTCGCGCAGTTTCCGGTAACGATTATCCAGATCGATGGTCACCTGGCTGCGCGTCTCCAGCAGATTCAGCTGGCCCTGTTCGATCCCGCGCTGCTTCTCGTCCAGCAGATGCCGCTTGTTCCCCCAATCGAAAATATCCCACTTGAACGAAATCCCCAGCGAGTTCACGTTCGAAGGAAACCCCTGAATCGTAAACGGCGAAAAAAACAAATACTGGATGCCCACTTCTGGAATGTACTGCGCCTTCTGCAGCCGCTTGGCGTAAACCGCCTGATCGATTTTTATCTGCGCCTGGCGAATTTCGGTTCGATTGGCCTGCGCGCTCTCCCGCGCCAGCTCGATGCTCTGTTCTTGCGGCAGCGCTTCCGGCACGCCGCTCAAAGTAAAATCGGTGCGAATATCGCGCCCCATTAAGTCGTTCAAATTTTCTTTTTGCGTTTCGAACGTATCCTGCAAGGTGACGACTTGCAGTTCCGCCTGGGCCAGTTGCACCTTTACGCCCGTGCTTTGATATTGCAGCACCGTTTTCTGCTGCAGATAGGCGGTGGTGGTGCGGTCCATCTCCCGCAGCGCCTTCACATTTTCGTTCGCGGCGTCCAGAGCGCTCTGCGTCTGCAGCAAACCGTAGTAAGCCTCTTTCACCGAATTCGTGATCTCTTGCCGCTGCTGCCGCAGTTGTTCCTGGCTCAGCGTTTTCCCCACTTTCATCAGTTCGACATTCAAATGCACGCTATAGAGCTGGCTGAGCGGCTGGCTAATCTGAATGAAACTCATCGCCGAGAAATGCGGATTGGTGGTGATGGTCGAATCCTGCGCCGGCACCGGCGAGCCATTCACCAGACCAAAGGCGTCCTTGGGCACCGTGATACTGATCGGCGTGAGCAAACCCGAACCGCTGAGCTGCACGTTGAATTGCGGATAGCGTTGGGTTTTCGCCGCCAGAATCTGATCGTTGGAAAACAGCACGCTTTGGCTGGCGATTTTGATCAGCCGGTTACTTTGCTGGGCCTCGGCCAGCGCGGTTTCCAGGGTCAATACTGCGGGGGATTCCGCCGACGTAACCTGCGCCGCTGCGCTGCCAGCAAAAGTTGCAAACAGAACTGCGACAGGAAAAAAACGCGCCGCCACAGCCAGAAAGATCCGGCGCGCACTCCCTTCCGGCATTTGCGGTTTGCTCACGGCGGAACGGCTCTCGACCAGACGAGGCTCGAGCCTCCTGCCAAGAACGGTGCGCGGAATTTATACCGCGCCGCGCGCCGCTGTCAATCAAAGTGTCGCCTTTCGAATTCTCGAAAAATCGATTGCCGCGCCAGGCTCGCCGGAGGTATGCTGCGCTCCATTGCGGTGGCCGTCGGCCGTTGATCCGGACTGCGTTCTCCACAGAAATCCATTCGAACTCTTTTCGCGGGCAGCGACTGCTCATTGTTTGCCTGGCAGGCTCGGTCCCTAATTTGCGGAGGATTTTATGCGAAATCAAAAGATGAAGGCCGCTGCGCTCCTCGCCGTTTTTATTTTCATCGCGTGTGTTGCCGCAGCGGCGGACGTCGCCAACGTTGCCGGCACCTGGAATTTCAAAGTCACTGGCGATTCCGGAAACGCCGACCAGACCATCGTCATCAAGCAGGATGGGACGAAAATCACCGGCACCTTCAAAGGCCCGCGCCAGTCCGGCACCATCGACGGCACGGTCGACGGCAATAACATTAAATTCCACGTCACCGCGCGCGCCGGCATCGACTACACCGGCACCGTCGACGGCGACACCATGAAAGGCACTCTGGCGGCTCGCGGCAAAACCGGGGATTGGACCGCCACGCGCGCGAAGTAAACTCCACGAACGGCCAAGAAAAAAAAGCGAGGGGACGAATATGAGACAGCACTTGCGGTTCGGTTCGCCAACCAGAATGAAGGCCGGAGCGCTCGGCGTAACTCTAGCCTGCCTCGCCGGCCTTTTTGCCATGTCGCTGTACGGCCAGGCCGGCGGGGACATGCAAGCGAAGCTCGGTGAGCTGAAAGCCTCGATGGCCAGGAACAAGCAAGCCATCGCGCAATACACCTGGCACGAAACCGTGGTGATCAGCCTGAAAGGCGAGCAAAAAAAGACCCAGAACTACCAGGTCCGGATGGGTTCGGACGGCAAACCGCAAAAAACGTTGCTCGATCAGCCCGCTCAGCAGCAACAAAATTCGGGCGCTCGCGGCGGCCGCCTGAAACAGCGCATCGTCGAAAAGAAAAAGGAAGAATACGAAGACTACGCCGAATCGATGAAGACTTTGGCCGGACAATATATCCCGCCGGACAAAGACGCCATTCAGGGTGCCTACGCCAAAGGAAATGTCTCGTTCTCCCCGGGCGCCGGCTCCCCTGATGAAATCAAAATTACCATCAACAATTACATCAAGCCGGGCGATTCCATGACGATCTTTTTCAACAAAGCCCAGAAGCAGATCAGCAGCATCAAAATCGCCAGCTACATGGACGACCCCACCGACGGGATGAATCTCTCGGTCCAGTTCAGCTCGCTTCCGGATGGCACCAGCCACGTTTCCGCCGTCACCATCGACGGGGTAAAAAAACAACTGATGATCGCTACCCAGAATTCGAACTACACCAAGCTGTAAGCGGGCCCGCGAAAAACCCTGGCCGTGATGGTCGATTCAGCACTCGTTTTTGCACTCAACTTGACCCCGGCCTGTGCCGATATAAGCTTGTATTCCCTTCCGTAACCGTTGCGCGACTACGGCTGCCTCTCAGCCTTTCAGGGCCGCGCCGGATTCCATATCCCGTTCCACTGGTCGCCAATGAGAATGCTGGCTCTACTTAGGTCGCTTATTCTCCGCGGAGAATCCCGCCTGCGAGGCCCGCGCTGATGAGCGACCCATCGATCAAAATTCTGCTAGTTGAGGACAACGACGACGATGCCCTGCTGCTTCGCTCCATGATGGGCCGCCGCGGTTCGGTCGCGGCCAAGTTGGAACGCGCCAAGTCTGTGCGCGAGGCCGAAGAATTTCTGGTTCGGGAAAATTTCGACATTATCCTTCTCGATCTAGGTTTGCCCGACGCCCAGGGGATCGGAGCTTTGCGCCGTGTGCGGTTGGCCGCTCCGCATGTCGCTTTGGCAGTCCTGACCGGTTTGGACGATGAGTCCCTCGCCCAGCAGGTTCTGCGCGAAGGCGCCCAGGATCACCTCATCAAGGGCCAGCTTGAGCCGCGTGCATTTTTTCGCGCACTGCGCTACACGATCGAACGCAAGGCCATGGAAGAAGCGCTTTTCGCCGAAAAAGAGCGTGCCCAGGTCACCCTCAACAGCATTGGTGATGCGGTCATTTGCACCGATAATTTTGGAAATGTCACTTATCTCAATGTCGTCGCGGAAAAAATGACGGGTTGGTCGCTGCTGGAAGCGGCTGGGCGCCCGATGCCCGAAATTTTCAAGATCCTGGATTCCCACCGGAACTACTCCGATCCAGCGAATTTGGCCGTTGAACTAAATCAGAAACACTGGCCCTCCGACTGCTTCTTGATTCGCCGCGACGGCGTCGAAATCCCCATAGAAGACTGTATTTCCCCGATTCATGATCGTGAAGGCAAAGCCTCGGGAGCCGTGATCGTGTTCCGTGACGTCAGCGAAGTTCGAGCGATGACTCGCCAGATGAGCCATTCTGCCCAGCACGATTTCCTCACCGGCTTGCCTAATCGCATGCTGGTGAGCGATCGTTTGCGCCAGGCGATCGCTTTGGCGCACCGTCGATCCACCAAGTTAGCGCTGCTGTTCCTGGATTTGGATGGCTTCAAACACATCAATGATTCTTTAGGTCATCTGATCGGAGACAAGCTCCTGAAATCCATTGCCGCACGCCTGGTTCACTGCGTCCGCGCTTCGGATACGGTCAGTCGTCAAGGAGGCGACGAGTTCGTCGTCCTTCTCGCCGAAGTCAAGCAGTCGAGCGATGTGGCCATCACCGCGAAAAAAATCCTACAAGCCGTCGCCGAACCCCATTCCATCGATCAGCACGACCTGCACGTCACCACCAGCATCGGCCTCAGCGTCTATCCCGACGATGGCCTCGATGCCGAGACCCTGATCAAGAATGCCGACACGGCGATGTACCAGGCCAAGGAAAACGGCCGGCAGAACTATCAGTTTTTCAAACCGGCCATGAACGTCCGGGCCGTCGAGCGCCAATCCATTGAAGAAAGTCTGCGCCGCGCTCTGGATCGCCGCGAATTGACCGTGCACTATCAGCCCAAAATCGACTTGAATACCGGAGAGATCACCGGCGCGGAGGCGTTGGTTCGCTGGAACCACCCGGAGCATGGGGCCATTCCCCCCGGCAAATTTATTCCAGTGGCCGAAGACTGCGGCCTGATTCTCCCCATCGGAAATTGGGTCCTGCACGAAGCTTGCCGCCAGGTTCGCACCTGGGCGGATGCCGGCTTGTCACTCGCCAGCATCGCTGTGAATATTTCCGCCATCGAATTTCGCCATGAACATTTTCTCGACGGCGTATTCACCATCCTGCAAGACACCGGCTTAAATCCCCGGCGCCTCGAACTGGAACTCACCGAAACCGTGCTGATGAAGCGCGCCGAATCCACCGAGTCCGTTCTCAAAAACTTGCGCGCCGCCGGGGTCCATCTGGCGGTCGATGATTTCGGCACCGGCTACTCCAGCCTCAGCTATCTCCGGAAATTTCCTGTGGATTCGCTCAAGATCGATCAGTCTTTCATCCGCCAGATCACCGCTACGCCGGACGACACCGCGATCATCGCCGCCGTCATCGGCATGGGCCGCAGCCTCAACCTTCGCGTCATCGCCGAAGGTGTCGAGACCCAGGCCGAGCTCGAATTTCTTCAGGCTCATCAGTGCGACGAGGCCCAGGGCTATTATTTCAGTCGCCCGCTGCCGGCCCAGGAGTTCGCCAGGCTGCTCCGCACCGGCCTTTCGCTATGGTCCGTCGACCGTCAAAATCCTTCCGACGATATTCCCTCGCTCAGTCCGGTTCTGCGTTCGCCGTAGTTCGTTCTTACTGCGGCGCACGATTTCTGGATTTCAGGTAGGAAGGAATCGAGAGCACCCGCGCCGGGTCGCCCACCAGAAACGCCGCAAAACAAAGTGCCGGAACCAGGTGCTCCAATGACGCGCCGAAATATTGCCAGACCGGCGCGTGCGCTCCGGGGTAATTCGAGGAAAAAAGCAGCGTCAACATATAGATCGCGCCGCAAACGCTCGCCGGACGCACCAGAATTCCCAGAACCAGCGAAAGCCCAATCGCCAACTCCCCATAAGCCGTCAAAAAAGCGATCGCCGTCGCGTGCGGTAGCACAAAATTTCGCAGCACCGGAACCATGAACGGGTAAGCGCCTTCCGCCAGGAATCGGTTGATCCAGTACTGGAAGCCTCCGCCCAAAGTGAACCCCGTGCCGAATACCTTGTACTGCGTAAAAATTAGAAACAGTGCTCCCAACGACATCCTCAACGCCGCCAGCGCTGCTGCATTTCGGTCCCTGATGTCAGCCTCCCCCAAAAATTGAACCGCGCGTGTGCGAACCTTCCATTTTGTTTAGCCCCAATCTAATCGCAAAGGAATCAGTCAGTTCCAAACCGATCCCCCGAATCCTCTCAGCACCTATTTTCACTAGTACAGCGAAACCTTTCGCCTTCTCTCGTTCTGTCTTAGAAAGAGCTTAGGAAGTTCTCCGCCCAATCTCCGCCGTCTCCTGTAAAATTTTTTCCAGGCATTCAGATGAAATTAACCCGGAATTCCATCCTGATTCTTTGCGCGTGGACATTTTTCGTCGGCGGATTTCTCGTGACGTCCATGCTCACGTCCAGCCTGCCCATGGTTGAAAATTTCAGCTACGTCCTGGCCTGTGTCGTTCCCTTGTTTTGCAATACCTTCTTGCTCTGGAACGCCGCCTCGCCCTACCGCCGTCAAAATGGCTTCTGGATGCTCCTGGCCCTGGGCTGCACCCTCTGGCTCTCCGGGATTCTCGTGCTCGTTTACACCGAGTTTGGTCTCCACCACCAGACCCAGCCGCCGTTCGCCGCCGATTTGCTCTTTTTTCTGCACACGGTCCCGTTCATGGCCGCCATTGCGCTCATGCCCCACGCCCGCAAAATGCGCGAAACTCTGCGCTTTGGCCTGATCGATCTGCTGCTGCTCGGAATTGTCTGGCTCTATATCTATATTTTCGCGGCCATGCCCTGGAAAAGCGTGCAGCACGAACCGGCGCTGTTTCATTCGCGCGATGTTACCGCATATTTCATCGAAAATTTGGTGGTCGCCATCGGGTTCGGAATTCTGTTTTTTCGGGCGCAGGGTTCCTGGCGGAAGATCTACGGAAATCTCTTCGGCGCCTTTTCCTTGTACATCTCCGGAATTTTCGTCCTCGATCTCGCCATTCGCCACAAAATTTCCTACGACGGATATTTGCTCCGCCTGCCCATGCTCTGCGCCTTCGTGTGGATCGGCGTCACCGGCATCATCGCCCGTGATTTGAAATTTGAACCGGAACCGATGACCGCGCCGCTCAAGCGCGATACCCAGTGGCCCACGCGTCTGGCCCGCATCGGCTGCCTGTCGGCTCCGCTCCTGGCGATTTGGAACCTGGAACTCAGCGATGCGCCCCTCCCGGTCCGGAAATTCCGAATGCTGGTGACCTTGACCGCCATCTTCATCGTCAGCGCCCTGGTCTTCCTGCGCCAGCATCTCGTTTACCAGGAACGCACCCAGCTGGTCCACGACCTCTGGGATTCGCTCGAGAACGTCAAGCGCCTCCAGACCCATTTCGTTCAATCCGAAAAGCTCGCGTCGCTGGGCCAGCTAGCCGCCGGCGCCGCGCACGAAATCAATAATCCGCTTACCGCCATCCTCGGCTATTCCGACCTGCTGACCCTCGAGAATCCATCCGAAAGCCGCGCCTATTCGCTCGGCCAAAAAATTCGCGAGCAGGCGCGCCGCACCAAGGAACTGGTCACCAACTTACTCAGCTTCGCGCGCCAGGTGCCGGCCGAAAAACAGTTGCTGGATCTCAATACCGTGCTCACCGGCGCGGTCCAGTTGCGCAATCTCGATCTACGCGAAAAAAATATCCGCATTGAACTCGAGAATCGCAGCGTGCTGCCGGCGGTCCGCGGCGATCCGAATCAGCTGCTCCAGGTTTTCTATCATCTGATCAGCAATGGCGTCGACGCCATGGAGTCCGCCGGCGGTGGTGTGCTGCTGATCCGCACGCTCCGCGAACGCGGCCTGGTCATCATCGAATTTTCCGACACCGGCCCGGGCATGAAAGAGCCTGACAAAGTTTTCGATCCTTTCTACACCACCAAGTCGGTGGGCAAAGGCACCGGCCTCGGCCTCAGCATCTGCTATGGCGTGATGCAGGAGCATGGCGGCAATATTCTCGGCTTCAACCGCCCTGAGGGCGGCTGCACTTTCCGCCTGGAATTGCCGGCCGTGATGGCCGTATTCCCGCAGCCCAGCGTTCCACTCGCCCCCAGCGTCAGCTCGCACTAGATTTTCGTTCTGCCCCCACATCGTGTGCTAGAGTCGAAAATTCCATGAGCGCCATTTCAATTCCAGTTGCGGCCGCGCCGGCCATCGCCACTGAACACCTCACCCGCCGCTTCGGCGACCTCACCGCCGTGCAGGATGTGAACCTGCGCGTGGCGCCCGGGCAGTTTTTCGGCTTCTTGGGTCCCAACGGGGCAGGGAAGTCCACCACCATTAAAATGCTCACTGGTTTGCTCGCGCCCAGTTCGGGCCGCATGCAGATTCTCGGCAGCGACTTCACCGAGAATCCGGTCGAAGTAAAACGCCAGATTGGCGTGGTCCCCGAAGGCATGGCGCTTTTTGGCCGGCTCACTGGATCCGAGTATCTGAATTTCGTCGGCCGCATGTACGGCCTCGATCGCGACACCGCCGCAAAACGCTCCGCCGAACTTCTCGAATTCATGCAGCTCACCGACCAGCCCAAATCCCTGGTCACCGATTATTCCCACGGCATGCAGAAAAAACTCGCTCTCGCCGCGGCGGTGATTCACGGGCCCAAGGTTTTATTTCTCGATGAGCCTTTCGAAGGCGTTGACGCCGTGGCCTCCAACACCCTGAAAGCCATGCTGCAAAGCATGATCGCCCGCGGCGCCACCATTTTTCTCACTTCGCACGTTTTGGAAATCGTCGAACGCCTGTGCAGCCACGTCGCCATCATTCATCGCGGTCAACTCGTCGCCCAGGGCTCGCTCGAAGAACTCCGCGCGGGCGTAGCCGCCCAGAGCGCTACCGCTCTGCTTGCCTCGGGCGCGGCTCCCGGCGACCAGTCTGCGTCCGGTGAAAAACTCACCCTCGAACAAATTTTTCTGCGCATCGTCGGTGGCACGCGCCGCCCCGATCAGGAACTCTCGTGGCTCGGCTAGATTTCAGTCCCGGCATGCGCGAACAGTTTGCCGCCATCGGTCGCGTCCGCTGGCAGCTTTTCGTAAATTCTCTGCGCACCGTGCGTGGGCGACTGGAATTGGTCGCTCGCATTTTCATGTTTCTGGGCTTCGGAATGCTGGGTCTGGGCGGCAGCGTCGGCCTCGGCTTTGCCTCCTGGTATTTCGCTGCTCACGGCGAACCTGAACTCCTGGCGCTGCTATTTTGGCCCATATTTCTGTTCTGGCAATTTTTCCCTGTGCTGGCCAGCGCCTTTTCCGAAAATATCGATTCGTCCAACCTGCTGCGTTTCCCGCTGACTTTCCGCTCCTACTTTTTGGTCCGCCTCGCCTTCGGTTCGCTCGAGCCCGCCACCGCGATCGGCATTTTGTGGTCGCTCGGCATCGTGCTCGGAATCACGGTCGCTGCGCCTTCGCTGTTTTTTGTGGCGGCACTGTCCCTGCTGGCTTTCGCTATCCTGAATATTCTTCTCGGCCGCATGGTTTATGTCTGGGTCGAAAGATGGCTGGCCCAGCGCCGCACCCGCGAACTTCTCGGCGTCATTTTTTTCCTCTTTATCATCAGTTTTCAGCTGATCAATCCGCTGATTCTTCACTTCGGCAAACGCGCCGGCCCTGCGATGTCGCACTTCTCCGCGCAGGCCTTGCCCCTGCAGCGTTTCTTGCCGCCGGGCTTGGCTGCGGATTCCATCGCCAGCGCGCTGCATGGCGATTTCCTCCGCTCGCTGGGTGCCGTTCTGCTGCAATGCTTTTATTCCGCGATCATTCTAGGGCTGCTCAACATCCGCCTCCGGGCGCAGTACCAGGGTGAAAATTTGAGCGAGGCGGTCGCGCGCACTGCCAAACCCGCCGCCCGAGGTGCCGCGCCCACCGTAGGCTGGAATATTCCTGGCGTTCCCGGCCCGATCTCCGCGGTCGTCGAAAAAGAATTTCACTATCTCTCGCGCAGCGGCCCCATGCTTTTCACCTTCATCATGCCGGTGGTGGTTCTGGTGATTTTTCGTTTTGGTTCGGCCCGCACCGGCGATCCCGGCGGCATCCTTGCTCGCGCCGCCGATCTGGCTTTTCCCGTGGGCGCCGCCTACACCCTCTTGATGCTCACCAACCTGGTCTACAACACCTTCGGCGGCGACGGAGTCGGTGTTCAGTTTTTCTTTCTCGCTCCACTGCGCTTTCGTGAAATTGTGCTGGGCAAGAACCTGGCTCACGCCATCATCATCGCCATCGAAATTCTGCTGGTCTGGCTGGGCACCTGTTTTCTTTACCGCCCGCCCTCCGCCGAGATCGTTGCCGCCACCCTCACCGGCGTCACCTTCGGCCTCCTCGTGAATCTTGCGGCCGGCAACTTACTCTCCCTCTACACTCCGAAAAAAATCGACTACGGCACCTTCGGCCGCCAGCGCGCCTCCGGCACCACCGCCATCGCCAGCCTCGCCATTCAAGCCGTCGCCATCGGCCTCTGCGCCCTGGCTCTGATTGCCGCCCGCGCCTCCGGCCGCATCTGGGCCGCGACTTTGGTCTTCGTGTTCCTGATCATCCTCGCCGCCGTGGCCTACATTCTCGTGCTCAATCAAGTCGACTCCGTAGCCCTCAAGCGCCGCGAAGCCCTGATCACCGAACTTTCCCGGGCCTGATTCCTTCGACCATTCGCTCCTTCGAAGACCCGTTCGTGGGGTTGACTCGATCCAGCAAATCATCTAGAATAATCATCTAGATCGAAGGAGAGGGGCAGATGAGGACCGTTGGGTTATTTGAAGCGAAACAGAAACTCTCGGAACTTGTCGATCGCGCCGGCAAAGGGGAGCTAATCGGAATTACCCGGCGCGGCCGGCTCGCTGCCGTCATCGCCCCCGTTCAACCCCACCGCAGTCTCCGCGAAAGCTTCGACGAAATCGAAAAGGTAAGAAAGAAAGTGCGCATGCCCAAGGGCCTGACCGTAAAGAGCATGATCGAGGACGGACGAGTTTGACCCGTTTCGTTCTGGACGCATCGGTCGCGCTTGGTTGGATTGCTGATGATCCCCCCTCGCCCTATGCAACCCTGGTGATGAAACGTCTCCTCGATGGAGACCGGGCTTTCGTTCCTGCTCTGTGGCACCTGGAGATTGCCAACTGGTTCGTCGTGGCTCTGCGCCGTAAAATTATCGACGATTTGGATTCGGACCGCTGTCTTTCGGCTCTCGATGATGTGATCGCTACCGCAGTCGACACCGAATCGGCCACTTTTCACGTTCGCAAGACGCTGGAGACCGCGCGAAAGTTCCAGCTCTCCGCCTACGATGCCACCTATCTCGACTTATCCTTGCGTGAGGGCTTTCCCCTCGCAACGCTCGATAAATCTTTACGCGAAGCCGCTACCAAAGCCGGTGTGAAACTCCTGCGTTAGCATTTGTTTCAATCGGTTCGCTCTTTGGCCATCATTCCAGAATTTCCGATGTAAGAAATTTGCGTACGTGCACCCCGCACGGTAGATTTGCTGCGTGCCGCGTTGACGGTGCCGCCCTGAACATGAAAGATGAGCATGAGGATGAGGACAAGGATGAACCAATACGCACGAGTGTCGCTTGTTGCCCTGGCTGTGTTCCTGACGATTATGACCAATACCGGTTTGGTGTTCGCGCAGGCGGCTCAAAAATCCAGCGTTCCGGTCGCGGGGGTGATCACCGATGAATTAGCGCCGCTCGTGGATACGCCTGGCATCTCTGGCTACGAGGCCGAAGTAAGCAAAATAATAAGCAAGCGTCTCGCCGCTCTCCGTCCGGTCACCGACAACATGGGAAACGTGTTCGTCACGATGGGCAGTGGCTCCCCGAATCGCTTGATCGTCACTCCGATCGATGAACCTGGTTTCGTCGTCAGCGAAATTACCGCCGACGGCTACTTGCGCGTGCAACGCCTTCCGCAATTCGGCTTGCCTCCGGTATTCAATGAGCTGTACGCCGCGCAACCGGTAAAAATCGGAACCGGGGAAGGCAAGTGGATCGATGGCGTCGTTGCAGGTTTGTCAGTCCACCTCCAAGGCGCGCACCTCAACGCTCCCAAAGCCGGCGACCTCGAAAATTTCTACGTCGATATCGGCGCGGCAAACGCTGCCGAAGTTCGCAAAGCCGGCGTCGACCTGTTAAGCCCCATCGCCATCAACCGCCGCTTGATGAACCTGGGCGGCGCCGACTTCGCCGGCGCGTCCGTCGGCGATCGCTTCGGCGCTGCGGCACTGATCGAAACCTTGAAACAACTCGATCCCTCAAAAATTAAGGGCACCATCACCATCGCATTCGTCGTCCAGCAGCGTACCGGCGCCCGCGGATTGCAGCGCATCCTCACCGCGACGCACGCCGACGAAATGATCTACATTGGCCGCCTGTTGCCCGGCGGCCCAATTCCCGATATGCCCACCATGCGTCACGCCCCCCGCCGCGAACCCGGCAGTGGCGTCCTCATCGGCGTGGAAAAAACCGATGGCGCCCTCACTACCTTCGGCTCCCAACTCAAACAACTCGCCGATTCCGCGAAAATTATCTTCGCTAGCGATTACTCCGCGAATCTCCTGCCGAATAGCTACTTGGCCATGCCGGCCCTGCCGGCGAATTGGGCGCATCTCGCGATTGCCACCGCCTGGCCCGACACTCCCGCCGAGATGATCGATTCGCGCGACCTCAAAAACCTGACTCAACTTCTGAGCCGTTACCTCCAGGGTTCCGAATCCGTGCCAAAAGCCATTCCTGCCGAATCGAATGCCGTTGCCACCACCCGAGCCGCCGCCGTCAGCTCCAACGCTCTTCGCGTCTTGGTCGAGGCCTATGGAGTGAGTTACCACGAGGACGAGGTCCGTCAATCGGTGTCTTCGCTACTTCCGAAATGGGCCAAAACCGAAACCGACGCCGCCGGAAATTTAATCCTCCATCTGGGCACGCCGTCCGCCGCCGGCGCCAAGACGCCCAGCATTCTCGTTGTCGCTCACCTGGACGAAATCGGTTTCGCCGTGAAATCCATCGCCAACGATGGCCGTCTCGAAGTCGAATGGCGCGGCAGCGGCTCCCTCAGTTATTTCGAAGGCCATCCGGCGCTCGTCCACACCGCCAAAGGCGATCTCGACGCCATCGTCGAGCAGCCGCTCGGCTGGGACACTCACGATTTCAAGTGGCCGGATGACGAATCGCAAAAGCCCGACGCCACCAAACCAATCCGTGTCGATGTCGGAGCCCGCAATCCCATGGAAGTCGCCAAGCTCGGCATCAGCGTCGGCGATACCATTACCATCCCCAAACGATATCGCCCGCTGCTCGGTACTCGCGCCAACGGCCGCGCTTTCGACGATCGCGTGGGAGACGCTGCCCTCATCTCCGCGGTCTGGGCCCTCGGCGCACCGCTGAAAGATCGCGACGTCACCTTCGTCTGGTCCACCGGCGAAGAAGAAGGCCTGGTCGGCGCCGGGAAGCTGGCCAATCGCCTGGCCGCCGAAGGCCGCACTCCCGATTTTGTCTTCGCCGTCGATACTTTCGTCAGCTCCGATTCGCCCCTCGAATCCAAACGCTTCGGCGACGCGAAACTCGGCGACGGTTTCGTGATCCGCGCCATCGACAGCTCGAACATCGCGCGTCACGATCTGGTCGAACGCGTGATTCAACTCGCCCGCAAAAATAATATTCCGGTTCAGTACGGAGTCACCGCCGGCGGCAACGACGGTTCGGCGTTTGTACGTTATGGCTCGGCGGATATTCCGCTGGGTTGGGCGCTGCGTTATTCCCATTCTCCGGCCGAAGTGGTCGACACGCGCGACGTGGACGCGCTCGGTCGGATCGTTGCCGCAATTGCCAGGAGTTGGTAGGTCGCCGGCGACCGCAACATCGCGTCGCGCGCACACTTGTTATTCACGGCAGTTTGCTATAATCCCGCGCCGTGAGTGACCCAGCTTTCAAACCGCCCCGCTACATCGTCATCGAAGGCCCGATTCGCGTGGGCAAATCGACTCTCGCTCGCGAGTTGTCGGAGCAAATGCACGCCCGCCGCATTTTCGACGCGGACGACAATCCCTTTCTCGCCGATTTTTACGACGAAAAACCCGGCGCCGCCTTCGCCGCCCAAATGTATTTCCTTTACGAACGCCATCGCCTGTTGCTCGAAACTCGCCCGGAAGACGCTGCCGCGCCAGTGGTCAGCGATTTCCTCTTCGAGAAGGACAAGATTTTCGCCTATCTGAATCTCGACAACGAAGAACTGAAACTCTACGACCGTTATTTTGAAATGCTCATGCCGTCGGTGCCTCAGCCCGATCTGGTGATTTACCTGCAAGCCAAACCGGAAGTCTTGCGCAAGCGCGTCACCAAAAAAGGCGATCCCGCCGAAACCCAGATTTCACCGGAATACGTCGAAGCCGTCGCCAACGCCTACGAGCATTTTTTCTTCCGCTATTCCGGATCGAATCTGCTGGTGGTGGACACTTCGGAGATTGATTTCGTCGCCCGCAATCAGGACCTGCAGGAGCTTCTTCGCCGTCTGCGCCAGCCGGTGAAAGGCACGCAATACTTCCTGCCTTTGGGCCAGGGCTAGTCACAACCAACCGCAAACGCTTACTAAGGAAATTCTCCACGTTGAAGAAAGAAGGGGGACCGGGACGAGCGGCCCCGCCAGGCTACTCGTCCCGGCACTGCGCACTGGGGAATATCGTTCTAAAAATTTCTGCCGGCTGCTTTTACTCCGGACTAAACCAAAGTTTTCAGCGGAATATTTCGCGCTGCGCTCAAGCCGCTTTGGGTGGCCCGGTCAGCCGCTGACGCCATTTGCCCAGCGTCCGGTTCACCGGATGGCTGCGATGCAAAAATGTCAGCACTGGCATGCGCCGCACTCCAATTTTTTCCAGCGCGCGCCGGATCCGGAAATCGCGCCCCGCCGAAATTAATCCCTTTTCCAATGTCGAAATCGCGTCGGTCGTCCGCCCCGCCTGGTAATACACTTCCGCCAGGTTCAAATACAGCTGTGCGTGATTGTGTTTCATGCCCAGCGCTTCCCGGCACAGCGATTCCGCGTCTCCAAATCGTTTTTCAGCCAGCGCGGCCAGCAGGCCGGTGTACGACAAATAAAATGGGTTTTTGGGGGCGATACCCAGCGCTCGCCGGGCGTGTTGCAGCGCGTCTTCCGATTGTCCATCGCGGAGGTTTTTCAGGCATTCCTTGAAGTCGTTCATTCCGGCGTCGGAGGGGGATGTGGTTCCAATCCAGTGTGACATAAGCACCGTCCTTGCCTCGGGGACCCGTAAGAGGCGCTGAAGAAACACTACAGGCGCTCGTCGAAGCTGTGAATAGAACGTAGGTGCAGCTTTCAGGCTAGAACCTTTTACTGTACGAAATGACAGGCAAACATCCGGCCAACTGGTTTGGCGCGCGCTTTTCAGAATTTCAGATGGAATCCGCGAACGCGCCAAGTAACCCGAACGATCAACGAGTCTTAGCTTGCGGCAATTACGCCTGGACGCTATTCTCCCGATGGATTTGAGCCCGCCACCAACTCGGCGGAAGACCCATACTTGGGAGTCTCGGGGGACAAAAAATGACGGACTGGACGCGCAGGAAATTTTTCTTTTCGACCCTGGGCGCGGCGCTCGCTGCCAGCACTCAGCGTTTATTCGGCGCCACGAGCTCTGCATCGGCGCCTGGAGTCTTCGCCGCGCGCCCAGCGGCCGCGTCGGATTTTCGCCCGATCATCATTTCCTCGGCCAATGGCGTCACCCATCTCGACGACGGCATGGCCATCTTGAAATCCGGCGGCGATACCCTCGACGCCGCTCTCGCCGTCGTCACCAAAGTGGAAGACGACCCAAACGACGATTCGGTCGGCTACGGCGGCCTGCCTAACGAAGACGGCGTCGTCGAACTCGACGCCTCGGTGATGCACGGTCCCACCCACCGCGCCGGCGCCGTGGCCTCCGTACAAAAAATCAAGAATCCGTCGCTCGTCGCCAAAGCCGTGATGGAGAAAACCAATCACGTGTTCATCGTCGGCTCTGGAGCCTTGCAGTTCGCCGAAGACGAAGGGTTCATTCCCATGAACCTGCTCACCGAACGCTCGCGGATTGCGTGGCTGGCCTGGAAAGCGCGATCCAGCGAAAACTGGCGTCCCGGCCTCGACAGCCCGCAATGGAAAGCGCAACTGGCCACGCTGCTCGACACTCCGGAAAAAATGGCCTGGCGCGAACACATCGAACAAGTCGTCGCCCATCCGATCACCGGCACCATCAATTGCCTCGCTGTGAATTCCAAAGGCGAAGTCTCCGGCACCACCACCACTTCCGGGCTGTCCTGGAAAATTGCCGGACGTGTCGGCGATTCGCCGATTATTGGCGCGGGATTGTTCGTCGATAACGAGGTCGGCGGCGCCGGCTCAACCGGCCGCGGCGAAGAGAATATAAAGATTTCCGGCGGTCACACCATTGTCGAAATGATGCGCCGCGGCTCCTCGCCCACCGACGCCTGCCTCGAGGCCCTGCATCGCGTCGCGCGCAACTATCAGGCGTTCCCCGAACGCCTGAAACAATTCCACATTCAATTTTACGCGCTCAATAAACACGGCGAATACGGCGCGGGCAGCCTGTGGGGCAAGCATCCCGATGGTGCTCGCGTGCAGTACGCGGTCCACGACGGGACCAAAGCCCAGCTCTTGCCCACCACGCCGCTTTTTGATGAAGTTGGTGGAGACTACTGAAGCACTTTCCTGCAGTTTAGCGCTGCAGCACGTCAGTCGTCGTCATTAGTGGACTACATCCGACGCAAATACCAACTGGATGCCGCGCGCTTGCAGCCGCGCAACCTCCGTAGCCAATGCCGCGATCGTCGCCGGCCGCGGATGCCCGATCGCGATCGTAAATCCATCGCGAGCCGCATCGCGCGCGGCCAGCTCCAACTGCGCGACGATCGCCTCTCGCGTCTCCACATCATCCAGAAAAACTTTCCGTGATGCAGCCCGCACTCCGTCCCGTTTCGCCACGTCGTACGCCACGGTCTTCGCCTCAGTGCGGCTGTCGATGAAAAATAGCCCGCGCTCGCGCAGCAGCGGCATCAGCGCCTGCATCAACGCCGTATTCGAAGTCGCCCGCGAGCCTTGATGATTGTTCACCCCCACCGCGTGCGGCACCGTTTCGAGCATTCCCGCCACCGTGGACGATACCTGCCCGGTGCTCATCCCCACCCGTAATTCGATCTCTTCCGCCTTCGCCGTCTCGCCTTCAGACTCCATCGGAAGATGCAGCAGCACTTCATCTCCCCGGCTGTGCGCTTCCTCCGCCACTTCGCTCGAAATCGGCAAATGCGGCAGCACCGAAACCGTAAGCGGGAAGGGAAGCGCGATCACCGCATCGGCTAAAGAACGGTCATAACCCATATCGTCAATCACGATCGCGAGATTGCCACTCCCGCGCACCTTCCGATTTCCTTGCGGCGTCGCTCGAACATTCTTGGAAACCGGAATCACTACATGAATCGAATGAGTCCGAGTTCCGTTCAAAACGTAATCGAAACGCGATACGCCCGGCGACGCCACCGTCGTTAAAGCGGTCAGCCCGTGACGCCCGGCGATCGCCGCCAGTGATTGTTTCAGAGTCACCGCTTCGGCTGGGGTTACCAGCGAAATGTAAATATCATCAACCGCGCCCAAGCCTCCACGTTTCGAAGCTTGCACCTGGGGCCGCACGATGATTTGCGATTTGTTGTTGGTGATTTTCTGCGCGGCGGCAACGACTTCCGTTGTCACCGTCCGCAGGTCGTTTTTCGCCACGGGCTTTTTGGCACAACCCGCGAGAGCCAGCATAATCACCCAGAAAAACGTAAAAATCCGGAACGCACCTCGACCCCGCGAAAAAATGCCATCGGCCTGCTGAAAATGAGAGAAGGTAGGGATACGCTGTCCGTTTCCAAAAAAAATGGGGCATAGGCGTCACCACCTATGCCCCGAATCTCCTGAAATTACGCTGCTTTCTTTTCGATGACTGCGGCGTTGCCCTGCAGAATATCCAGCGCCTTCTTCACCACCGGATCGTCGATCGAAGCGCTCGGCATCGGCGTCTCTTTCTCGGTCGACTGCACGAGCAGATCTTCCACCGAAGGCCGAACCTCGACCGTCGCCGCCACTCCGTCCGTGGCGATGTTCTTGTTTCCCGGAGTGAAATAATTCGCCACGGTCAGAATCAGCGCCGAGCCGTCGTCCATTCCGATTAATTTCTGCTGCGATGCGGTGCCGTAGGTCCGATCGCCCACCGTCGACCCGCGCTTGTTGTCCGCAATCGCGCTGGCCAGAATTTCCGCCGGCCCCGCCGTGCCATTGCCAATCAGTACCGCCACGGGCTGGCTCCACACCACTTTCGCCGGATCAGCCGCCGAAACCACGGGAGTAACTGTCTGCCCCTTCAACGTCGTGATCGTGCCGGACTGCAGGAAAAGCTGCGCCGTCGCGATTCCTTCCTGATCGTCGCCCACCGCGCAATCGCGCAGGTCCAGAACCAGTTTCTTCGCGCCGGCCTTCTGCAATTGCACCAGCCGCTCGCGAATTTGTTTCGAGCTGCCGGCATCGAAGTCCGACACCCGCAAATACGCTACATCGCCCTGCAATTTATCTTCGACCACCAGCTTCGACGGCGCCAGCTTCGCCAAAGTAATCGTCATGTCCTGCGGTTCCGCTTTGCCCCGGCGAATTACCGATAGCGGCACGGTCGTCCCCGGCTGGCCCTTCAGCAGCAGTTGCGCCTGGTCAATCGCCATCTGGCTGGTGGTGAATCCCGCAATCTTTTCCAGGATGTCGCCGATGCGCAGCCCGATTTTCGCCGCCGGGCTGTCCGGCAAAACCGCGATCACGCCGATATATCCAAACCGTCGCGTCAGCGCCAATCCCGAATCCGCCGGCGGATTGCTCGCGGTCTTTTCTTTGAAATCTTTGTATTCCAGCGGGCTCAAATACGCCGACTGCGGGTCCAGCGAATCCAACAGTCCATGCAGCGAACCGTTCGTCACCGCGTGCATGTTCGGATCGTCCACGTAATCGCGCTGGATGTGATCCAGCACTTCGCTATAAACCGTCAGCGCCCGAAACGCGTTGTCATTCGAAGACTTCCCCAGCATGTAGCCGGCCGCGACGTACGCGATCACCAGCACCGAAACGCCAATCACAATCTTCTTGGTAAGTGAATTCATGCAATAGTCCTTCGTGCCGGGATTAGCGCAGGGAACCCTTAATTAGACGCGGAAACCGCGCTTCGGTATGCAAGCCTGCCAAAAGCCGATTATACCGGGGAAACCCTCGATTTTGCGACTATCTTAGCCGCCGGGTGCCCCCACAACTGTGGATTTCGGGGCGATGTTTCGGGCGCCGGCTGGACGACACTAGTGCGTTTCGCCGCCGCAGGAGGCCGCGCGAGCGAGCAGGAAATCGCGCTCGCGCGAGTTTTGGGTCAGCGACGCCGCGCGCTGAAATTCAGCACGGGCCTCGTCGAGGCGGCCAAGCTTGCGCAGCAAATCGGCGCGAACGCTCGGCAGCAGGTGGTAGTTCTTCAGCGCCGGATCGCCCCCAATCGCCTCCAGTATCGCCAGCCCGGCCTCCGGACCTTCTGCCATGCCCACCGCCACTGCGCGGTTCAGCTCGATAATCGGCGACGGCGCAACCTGCGCCAGCGCCGCATACAATGCAGCGATGCGCGGCCAGTCCGTCGCATCGGCGGTGAGCGCGCGGGCGTGGCACGCAGCGATCGCCGCCTGCAGCGTATACGTCCCAAAGCCGCCCATCGCGCGGCTCAACTCCTCCGCGCGCGCCAGCGCCGCGAGGCCGCGATGAATCAGCAGTTGATCCCACAGCGCGCGATTCTGGTCGAGCAGCAAGACCGGTTCGCCCTTTGCATTCACGCGCGCACGCGCGCGCGACGCCTGAATCTCCATCATCGCGACCAGGCCGTGAACCTCCGGTTCATCCGGTGCCAGCCCGGCGAGAATGCGCCCAAGCCGCAGCGCGTCTGCGCACAGCGCGGGGCGGTGCCAATCGTCACCCGCCGTGGCCGAGTAGCCTTCGTTGAAAACCAGGTAAATCACCTTCAGCACGTTCGCGAGACGCGCGGAAAGTTCGGCGCCGCGGGGAACTTCAAACGGCACGTGTGCCTCCGCCAGCGTGCGTTTGGCGCGGACGATGCGCTGCGCGATCGACGGCTCCGGCACCAGAAACGCGCGCGCGATCTCGGGGGTGGTGAGGCCGCCGATCAGGCGCAGCGTCAGCGCCAGCTGCGCTTCGGTCGAGAGCACGGGATGGCACGACGTGAAAATCAGGCGGAGCAGGTCGTCGCCGATGTCGTCATCGAGCGCGGAAACGTAGTCGGGCACGGATTTTTCCTGCTTCTCTTCCAGTTCGCGGCCAAGCTCGCCATGCTTGCGGTCGAGCAGCGAGCGCCGGCGCACCAGATCGATCGCGCGGTGTTTCGCCGCGGCCATCAGCCACGCGCCGGGATTCGACGGGACGCCCTCGCGAGGCCACTGTTCGAGCGCGGCAACCAGTGCGTCGTGCGCCAGATCTTCAGCGGCCGCTAGGTCGCGGGTGATGCGCGTCAGCCCCGCGATCAATCGCGGCGATTCGATGCGCCACACCACGTCGATCGCGGCGCGGACCTCGCGATGCGGATTAGCGGGCGAATCGGTTGAGCGCGTGCCGGAAGACATGTCCGGCATCCATCTGAACATTTTTCACATGGCGCTGCAATCCGTGCCGCGGCCCTAAACGCAGGTAGGTTACATCGTTGGCCCAGGCGTTCCGTCGGACCACTTGCCAGCGCCGACCAGGAAAATATTAATTGGTGGGAAGGATTTGAGTTCTGGATAGGTGTCGGGAGACAAATACCAGAAACTTCCGGCCAGGACCGGCGAATTTGCGACATTCGCGCCCCAGGCGGCAGCGTCCGCCGTGGAATAAAACATCAGGTGAGGCATATTGAAGCCGTGTTGGTCGGTGAGGTACGAGCCCTTCGACATCATGAAGCTCACCGTTCCCGGCTCGAGCGCGGGCAATTCCTTTTGGTCGATCGCCGCCTTCAGCGCGGCGATGACTTCGGCTATGGATTTGCCGGCGAGGATCAATTTCGTGCGCTCGAGGTGGTACGGCAGCACCGAGCGGACGCCCGGCGCGTTGATACATTCCGCGGCGCGAATTTTGGGATTCCAAAATTCGGGATTGTCGAAGATCGCGACCCAGCTGCGCCCGACCCAGCAGGCCCAACCGTTCGAGCCTTTGGCCGCCATTTCGTAGCCGCGACGAGTGAGCACGTATACGGAGGCGTCTTTGGAAATGGCGTCGGGAGCGCCGCTGCGGGCCAGCGCAATTTCCGCGTCGCGCTCCATCAGATACTGTTCGATCGGCGCCATTTTGGGATAGGGCTGCGCCGCGTCTTGCGCGGCGGCGGGCCGAACTCCGGTCAGTGCCGCGGCGAGCGCGACGGCGAACACAAAGGCGAATTGCAGGTAACGCATCATTACTGCGGAACCATTTTCTGAGCTGTTTCGTTGACCTGCTTATCGAACTCCGCGAGCTTCTGCTGCGCCTCGGCGCCGAAGTCCGATGCGTCGAACAACCTGCGCACTTCAACCATTTCCGAACCCGGGCCCGGGATGCGCGAAGCCCATTTGAGCGCCTCTTCGCGCGACTTCACGTCGATAATCCAGACGCCGCCGATCACTTCCTTGGCTTCGGGGAACGGGCCGTCGATGACTTTCACCTTTCCGTTTTCCAAGGTCAGGCGCGCTCATTGTCGCCGGCGGCGTCAGGCCGGTCAGCGCGACCAGCACGCCCGCCTTCTGCAGTTCCTCCGCGAAGTCCGGCGCGCCCTTGTCGTCAAGGTCGGGCAGCCAGCCGGCTTCGGCCGTCAGGTAGTTTTTGGGATACACGATCAACATGTAACGCATGTTTTCTCCTTAAGCGTCGAGCAGACGCCGCATC
>Ga0302225_10000436_pt1 | contig 30514 bp, 18 predicted proteins | sample II_Palsa_E3_2_FD_193515 | JGI IMG/M metagenome (GOLD analysis project Ga0302225, IMG submission 193515) | Peat permafrost microbial communities from Stordalen Mire near Abisko, Sweden - II_Palsa_E3_2 | ecosystem: Environmental > Terrestrial > Soil > Palsa > Peat permafrost | place: Sweden...
GCCTACAAGCGCGCGGCCGTGTTTGTGCGCAACCGCCACCAGGCCGCGCCGGAAGAAAAACTTGTGGTGGTGGTTTCGGCACAGGAAGGGGCCACGGACTATCTGGAGCGCGCGGCGAGGAAAATCGCGCCAGAGCCCAACCCTGAAGCGCTCGATCTTTTGTGGTCCACCGGCGAGATCCGCTCCGTCGCTCTGCTCGCGCTGGAATTGCAAGCGCGCGGAGTGGCCGCCGCTCCGCTGAACATTCACGAGACCGGACTGAGCATCACTGCGCGCACGGAGGGAAATGCGCGTCATGTGGAACGCGTGCGCCTGAATGCGAGGCGTCTTTGCGAGGTGCTCGGAAAATATTCCGTCGCCGTCGTCCCGGGATTTTTTGCCACCGATTCGACGAATGCAATCGTGTCGCTCGGGCGCGGAGGCTCGGACCTGACCGCGGTGCTGCTGGCGGAAGGACTCCAAGCCTGCCGCTGTGAGCTGGTCAAAGATGTTCCGGGGTATTTCACGAGCGACCCGCACCGCGATCCCACGGCGCGTCCCATCGCGCACCTCACATTTGAAAAGGCTCTCGAACTCGCGGACGCCGGCTGCGATCTGGTGCAGCGGAATGCCATCGAAGCGGCGGCCCGGAGCGGCCTTCCGCTTGTGATTCGAAGCCTGCGCGAACGCCGGCCCATCAGCCGCATCTCGCACGACCAAAATGTGGAGACATGGACGGACTCGATTTCGCCTGCGGTAGCGGCGATCTAGGATTTTGCGATTTTGACGGTTTCGCAAGGAACCTGAGCAACGAAAGTGGGCCAAAGAAAAGCAAATCAAAAAGGAGCAAGAAGATGAAGTTTGCAACCAAGACGATTCATGCCGGTCAGCCGTCGGAGCCGGAAACCGGCTCGCTGATCGCGCCGATTTTTCAAACCTCGACGTACGAACAAGACGCGCCGGGGCAGGACAAAGGATTCAATTATTCGCGCACGAATAATCCCACGCGCCAGCGCCTCGAAACGGTGCTCGCGGAACTTGAAGGCGTGGAGTACGCCGCTGCGTTCTCGTCAGGCCTGGCCGCGGAAAACGCCGTGCTGCAAGCGTACCTGCGCCCGGGCGATGAAATCGTAATTCCGGTGGACGTTTACGGCGGCACCTATCGAATATTGAACGCGGTCTTCAAACCGATCGGCGTCACGGTGAAGCAGCTGGACATTTCCGATCTCGCAACACTTGAAAGCGCCATCACCGAACGTACGCGGCTCGTGTGGATCGAGACGCCCACAAATCCGCGCCTGCTCATCTACGACATCGCGGCCATCTGCCGGCTGGCGCATGCGCGCGAGGCGCTGGTGGTGGTGGATAACACATTCGCGACGCCCTATTTCCAGCAGCCATTCGAGCTCGGCGCCGATATCGTGGTCCACAGCGTGACGAAATATCTGGGCGGCCATTCGGACACCATCCAGGGCGCGGCCCTGGCAAAAGATCCGAAGGTGTTTGAGCCCATCAAGTTTCTGCAAAATGCGACCGGCGCAGTTCCCTCCCCTTTCGATTGCTGGCTGACGCTGCGCGGCTTGAAAACGCTCGAACTGCGCATGCAGCGGCACGAAGAAAACGCCGCGGCGATCGCGCATGCACTCGACGGCAATCCGCTCGTCCGCCGCGTCTATTTTCCCGGCCTTGCGGATCATCCCGGCCACGAAATCGCACGCCGGCAAATGAGCGGATTCGGCGGCATGGTTTCGTTCGAACTGGACGGAACGATCGACGAGGTGGCGGCCTTCGTTTCCAAGCGCCGCTACTTCACGTTAGGCGAGAGCCTGGGCGGCGTGAAGGCTCTCGTTTGCCACCCGGCAACGATGACGCACGCTTCGATCCCGGCCGAAGCCCGCGCGGAACTGGGGCTTTCCGACACACTGATTCGCCTCTCGCCAGGCTGCGAAAACGCGAAGGACCTGGTCGAAGATTTGCTGGAAGGCCTGCAGCAACTCGAAAGCGCACGCGCCTCGCGCAAGGCGGTAGCCGCCGGCGCAAGTTCGTAGCCGACGGCCAGTTCACTTGCGGTGAAAGCTCGACGGAAACTTTGACGGGTTCGCGCTCTCAGGTTGCGGAACGAGTGCCTTTGGCGATGATTCGATTGAATTCGGGGTCGTCGTGCAGGATGCGCAAGTCGGGGTCCTGCTTGAACCAATCGGTGTTGGCGTAGCCGGCATCGACCGAGCGGCGGAGCGCATCGAGCGCCTCCGCCTTCATCTTCAGCAACCCGTAGGTGCAAGCCGCATTGTAGAGAATGTTGGCGTCCGCCGGACGCATGGCCACGGCAATCTTGACCTGCATGGCAGCGCCTTCGGGGTCGCCGAAGATGGCCAAATCCGCCGCCAGCAGAATTCGAGCGCGGACGTCATCGGGAAAATGCTGCAGCTGCTCTTGGAGCACTTCCATTTCACGGCGGCGCAAACGCTCGGCATCTTCCATGCGGCCCAGGCACTCGAACGAATTGATGAGCGGGATAAGCGCGTTGTAGTCATTCTTGAAGACTTCCAGCGCGCTTTCGGCCAGCCGGGCGGCGTCCTCATATCTGCCGGACGCGAAATACGCGCGTCCCAGCACGTCATGCGCGCCTTCGCACTCGGCCTGCTGTGCAATGGCCTGCAAGGCCAGTTGAATCGCCTCATCATATTGCTGCTGGGCATAAAGTATGCGGGCCCGCGCGGAGAGCACTTCCGGCAAATCCGGTGAAATCCTCTCGGCCCTGGCGCAGGCTTCCAAGCCGTGCTCAACGTTCTTGGGATCGTGGCCGCGAAACTCGTTGATGCCTCCCCATACGTTGGCCATTCCGGCATAGGCCAGGGCGAAGTTGGCATCGAGCTTTACCGCCTCTTGATACATGGCCAGAGCGTATTCGAACTGCCGCTGGCGCAGGTAATTCCTGCCGCGCAAATAGAAATCGTAAGCTTGCGGGTTGGCGGTGGGCTTCTTGGCGATGACTTTTTCTTCCTGCGGCGAAAGCTTGATCTCCAGCGCCTTGGCGATGCTCAGTGAAATCTCTTCCTGGATGGCGAAGACGTCTTCCATCTGGCGATCGTAGCGTTCGGCCCAGACGGAATGGCGCGTCATGCTTTCGACCAACTGCGTCGTGATACGCAGGCGGTTGCCGGCGCGGCGAATGGAGCCTTCGAGCACGTACATGGCTCCCAACTTCTCGCCCACCTGCGGAGCGGTGACCGGCTTATCGCGGAACGGAAGCATTTCGGAGCGTGGAAAAATTTCCAGGCGCGCGATTTTCGAGAGTTCGGTGACGATGTCTTCGGTCATCCCGTCGCGAAAATATTCGTCTTCCTTCGCGCCGCTCAAGTTTTCAAAGTAGAGCACGGCCACGGTCTTCTTCTTGGCCGCGGGCGCGACGGCCGGAACGGGAGTGCTGCGAGCGGACTCCGCGCTGCGCGTGCCGGAATCGAGCCGCCCGGAGGAATCCAGATCGCGCTTCAGCCGTTTGAGGTCGGCGCGCAACTCCGCGGCGGTCTGGCAGCGGAAATCGCGATCCTTCTCAAGCGCCTTGGCGACCAGGCGGCTCAACTCCAGAGGCGCCTTCGGATTTACTTTGGAAATCGGCTCGGGCGAGTCCGTCAAGATGCGATTGAAAACGACGGCGGAAGTGTTGCCCTGAAAAGGGAGCTGGCCGGTGGCCATCTCGTAGAGCACCACGCCAAAAGAAAACAAATCCGTGCGGGCATCGAGCTCCTCGCCGCGCGCCTGCTCGGGAGACATGTAGGCCACCGTGCCGAGCGTGCTCCCGGGACTGGTCAAATCCTCCGCGGAAACTCCCGCGGTCACCTGGGAGGGATGATGAGCGGCCGGCGATGACCCGTCCGCATGGCGAGCCTTGGCGTCGATCTGGGCCAGGCCGAAATCGAGAATTTTGGCGCGTTCGCGGCCGGTGACGAAAATGTTGGCGGGCTTGATGTCGCGATGGACGATGCCCTTGGCGTGCGCGGCGTCGAGCGCGTCGGCAATATCAATTGCCAGCGCGAAGAAGGACGCGAAATCCAGGGGGCGGCCGGAAATTTTGTGCTTCAAAGTGGCGCCGTCCAAATACTCCATGGCGATGAAAGCTTTGCCGCCGCCTTCCCCGATGTCGTATATCGTGCAGATGTTGGGATGATTGAGCGCGGAAGCGGCCTTGGCTTCGCGACGAAAGCGTTCGAGGGCCTGGCGGTCCTGGCCCAGATCCACAGGGAGGAATTTGAGAGCGACGAAGCGGTCGAGGCGCGTGTCGCTAGCTTTGTAAACAACTCCCATGCCACCGCCGCCGAGTTTTTCGACGATGCGGTAGTGCGAGATGGTCTGGCCGATAAGCGGGTCGTCGCTGGGCACGTGGAGCACACATATTAGGTTGCGTCAGGAATCAAGTCAACCTAGTCGGCGTGGGAACGGTTATGGAAAGGTTCGCGGGAAAAGAAAAAGGGCCACCGTTCCTGGGACGGCAGCCCTTCGGTGATGCAACTGCAAACTTGCTGAGGGCAACGCCTGGAACTTTATTAGGTTCCAGAGTCTTACGAATGCTTCCCCCGTCTTTATAGAGCGCGCGTCAGGGGCTTAACGATAACAAGAGGCTTTGCTGATTCGAGTTTCTTGGCCTTCTTCAAAGTGATTTTCTTTTCCACGTTTTATCTCCGATGGATGAATTTGCGTTACACAGGATTAGATTGCAATCGGCGGGCCAAATCGAACCGAGCGGGCTGGATTCGGTAATAGGCTTAGAATCTTTGTTTTACTGAGTGCATGAGCCGGGTTGCGGCTCCGCCATGGAAACATTCGCGCTGAATTTATCAACGGGCGTTTACTTTTTCAACTGGCGGGCGTGAACTGCGCGTGTTGGAAATACGCGGCGGAAGAGCAGGTTGCGCGATTGCCTGTGCTGAGCCGCTAGCGTACAATGCACGGCCTGTGCCGGATACATCTCCCATCGTTGGTCGCACTATTTCGCACTATAGCGTCCTGGAAAAATTGGGCGGCGGTGGCATGGGCGTGGTTTACAAAGCCAAGGATACGCGCCTGGGCCGCAACGTAGCCCTGAAATTTCTTCCCGACGATATCTCGCAGGACCCTCAGGCCGTCGAGCGATTCCGCCGCGAAGCTCGCGCGGCCTCCGCGCTCAATCACGCCAACATCTGCACCATTCACGATATCGGCGAATTCGAGGGGCGGCCCTTTATTGCCATGGAACTGCTGGAGGGCGAGACGCTGAAGCACCGCATTTCCGGTAAGCCCATCGAGATATCGGAGCTCTTGGAGATCGGCATACAGGTGGCCAATGGCCTGGATGCGGCGCACCTGAAAGGCATCGTGCATCGCGACATCAAACCCGCGAATATTTTTCTGGTCGAACGCGGGCAAGCGAAGATTTTGGATTTTGGCCTGGCGAAACTGACTCCGGCCCTAGGCCGCGCCGCCGAATCGGTGGGCGCTACGTCCATGCGCACACAAACGCACGTGCTGCAGGACCAGGAACTCACCAGCCCGGGGAGCTCCATGGGCACGGTTGCATATATGTCGCCCGAGCAGGCTCTTGGGCGCGATCTCGATGCGCGCAGCGACCTCTTCTCGTTCGGCGCGCTGCTGTATGAGATGGCTACGGGCGCTCCACCATTCGTGGGCACCACCTCGGCCGCCATCTTCGATGGCATTCTGCACGTGACGCCGGAATTGGCGTCGAAAACAAATACCCGGCTGCCTGCGCAGCTCGACCTGACGATCTTCAAGGCGCTGGAGAAGGATCCCGATTTCCGCTATCAGACGGCGTCCGAGCTAAAGACGGATCTGCGGCGTTTGAAGCGCAGCCTGGATTCTTCCGGGAGCGCGGAAGGAGTGCGGAGCGCGTCCGCGGCTGCTCCTGCGGGAGTTTCCGTAGCGCCGGCGAGGGCGGTGGAGAAATCGGTAGCGGTGCTGTATTTCGAAAACCAGAGCGGGGCGAAAGAAGACGAATACTTTCGCGATGGAATCACCGAAGACATCGTCACGGAACTTTTGAAGATCAAGCAGCTTGAGATTTTTCCGCGCTCGGAGATGCTGGCGTTTCGCGACAAGCCGATCACGGCGCTGCAGGCGGGACAGCAACTCGGCGCCGCTTACGTGCTGGAAGGTTCGATTCGCCGCTCGGGCAGCCGCGTGCGCATCACCGCGCAGCTGGTGGAAGCATCCACGCGGCATTCCGTCTGGGCCGAGCGATTCGATCGCCAACTGGAAGACGTGTTCGCCATCCAGGAAGAAATCGCGCGAAGCATCGCGCAAGCTCTGCGCATCACGCTCACGCCGCAGGAAGAAAAAACCATCGCGCGCAAACCCACGGAAAATCCGCAAGCGTACGATTTTCACCTGCGCGGAAGAAACTACACCCGCCGCTACAACATGGAATACGGCTTGCAGATGTTCGAACAAGCCATTCAGCTGGACCCGAATTTCGCGCTGGCCCACGCGGGCATTGCGCACTTGTGCGGCTTGATTTACGAGCTTCGCGAGCAGAGCCCGAAATGGATCGAGCGGGGACTGGCGGCCATCGATCGGGCCACCGCGCTCGCGCCGGACCTGCCGGAAGTTCTGGTAGCCCATGCGCGCATCTGTTACGCGCAGAAAAAATATGAAGAATCCGCTTTGCTGGCGCAGCGCGCCATCGAGCGCAAGCCTGATTGCGAGGGATCCTGGGACATCCTCGGGCGCGCGTATTTCGCTTCCGGGCGTTTCGAAGAAGCCGCGTCGAGGACCGAGCGCGCGATCGAAGCCAATGGCGATGATTACAATGCTTACATCCCTTACAGCCGAGCGCTGCGAAAGCTCGATCGCCAGAAGGAAGCGGAGCACTTGCAGGAGCGCTTCGTGAAGGCGCTGCGGCAGCAGCTCGAGATTGTGCCGGAAGACGTGCGCGCCCGCATTCTGCTGGCGGTGAACCTGGCCTACTCCGGGCGGGCGCAAGACACGGACGAAGCCGTGCGTCACTTGCAGACCGCCGTGGCCCTTCGCCCGGGCGATCCCAGCACGCTGTACAACGCCGCTTGCACTTACGGCGCGCTGGGAAAGAAAGCGGAGGCGCTCGAGACGCTCAAGAAATCTTTCGCGGCGGGTTACAGCAACCAGGACTGGGCGGCCAAGGATACTGATCTCGATTGCCTTCACGACGAACCCGAATTCCAGAAACTCGTCGGCCTGAGTTCGGGCGCCTCGTCGTAGTGAGGTTTGGAGTGCGCCAGCATGCGTGACGGATCCTCCCCGATGCAAATTTCGCGCGATGCATTTCAGGATCTCAAGTACACGCTTCGGCTTTGGGCCCGGCGCCCGTGGCCTGCGGTGTTTGCCATTGCCGCGCTGGCCGTCGGCATCGGCGCAAACACGGGCGTTTTCAGCGTGGTCAACGCCTTGCTGCTGCGCTCGCTGCCATTTCATGAGGCCGACCGTCTCGCGCTATTGCACCAATTCATTCCGCCGCACGACAGCGCCAGGGATTTTCACGATTGGCGGCAGCAGAGGGCGTATCTCGAGGACGCCGCGCTTTTCGAGGAAATCGACGCGAATCTTGGCGGAGGCCGGGTGGGCAGCCGCGCGCACGTCGCGCAGGTGTCCTCGAATTTCTTTTCGATGCTCGGAACGCAACTGGTCCTGGGGCGTGGATTTTCTGCAGGCGATGATGTGGACGCTACCGGCTGGGGATTGCCCGGACGCAATACGATAGCCGTGATCGGTTACGGAGTTTGGCAGGAGCTTTTCGCAGGCGACCCGCATGTCCTGGGCGCCACAATCCGAATAAACGGCCTGCCTCTTACCGTGATTGGCGTCGCGCCGGCGGGGTTCGATTTTCCGGGCAGGACCGTTCTCTGGAAACCGGCAGCCTTCGCCGCCGGCAATAATGGTTGGGGGACCGTTGCGCGGCTGAAACCTGGAATCACGTGGCCGCAGGCGCGCGCGGCGTTTGATGTCGAAGCGGGGCGCTCCGCGCCGAAATCGGCGAGAGCGGAAAATTTCGACCTGCGCCCCAGGATGACTTCGCTGCAAGACGGACTGGCAGGTTCGGTCAGGGGCGCGTCGCTCATGTTCATGGGCGCGGTGGTGCTGGTCTTGCTTATCGCCTGCACGAACGTGGCGACACTCTTGATCGCGCGCACCGCCGACCGCGCTTCGGAACTTTCGATACGCTCGGCCCTGGGTGCAAGTCGCGCGAGGCTGACGAGGCAATTGCTCGCCGAATGCCTGCTGCTATCTTTCGCGGCCACGGTGGCCGGATTGCTGGTGGCCTTCTGGATCACGTCCGTCGCGGCGAAGGTTGAGCCGCCGCCACTCGGCGCGCAATCCTATTCGATACTCGATGGACACGTTCTGGCGCTTACGCTGCTCGTGTCTGTGATCGCCGCTCTAGCGTTCGGCGCGTTGCCCATGCTGTACGCAGGCCGCATTCACACTTTTCACACTCGGAGCGGCGGTAGTGCGCGCGGCGCGCGGCTGGTTCGCGAGGTCTTGGTCGGCGCACAGGTAATGCTGACCGTGATTCTTCTGGCGGGCTCGGTATCGGTGGGGCGCGCGTTCGTCCACTTGATGAGAAGCGATCGCGGCTATGACGTTGCCGGCATCGTCACCGTGAGCGTTTCCCTGGACGGCACCACCCATGCGCTCGATAAGCGGCAGCTTCCCTACTTTGAAGAAGTGCTCGGCCGGATTCGCAAGCTTCCGGGCGTTCGTTCGGCGAGCGCCGCGGAATTCCTGCCGCTCTACGCCTCGGCCTTCATCGGCGGGCCGTTCGGATTGGACGGGCGTCCGGCTGAGCGTAATTCCACGATGGTTCCGGTGCTCTCGGGATATTTCGAGACCATGGGAGGACGGATTCTGCACGGCCGGGAGTTTACGGACGCCGAAGTTCATTCCGGCGCCAAGGTTGCCATCGTCAATGAAAGATTTGCCGCGGGATTTGGCGCGCCGCAGGACGCCGTGGGCCATGAGCTCACGAACGATAACGACCCTCCCCTAAGAATCGTTGGCGTCGTCAAGTCCATGGAGTATGAGACCGATCCGACGATGGTGAATGGAAATCAAGTCTTCCTGCCGTCTGCAACCCCCGGCAGCTTTTTCTCGACTTTCGTGGCGCGGGTGGATGGCCGGGCGGAAGATCACCTCGCGGAAATCCGCGACGCGATCCAGTCGGTGGACCCGCAAGTTCCCGTGTTCGGCGCGAAAACCATGCAGCAACGGCTGGATGAAGTGTTCGCCGGGCCGAAATTTTACCGCAGCGCTGTCTGGATTTTCGCCGGATTCGCGCTCCTGCTGGCGGTGATTGGCATCTACGGCATCGTTTCTTGTGCCGTCGCGCAAAGAACACAGGAGATGGGCGTGCGCATGGCTCTTGGGACCACACCGTTGCGGCTGCGAGGTATGCTGTTGCGCCAGGGCTTGCTGATGGTCGCAGCTGGAGCTATTCCCGGAATAGTTGGAGCACGGCTCAGCGGTCACTTCATCGAAAGCCTGATGGATGGGGCGAAACCCGTCGACATGGCCACATCCGCCGGCTTGGTTTTGTTCCTCGCTCTGGTAGCCTCCACGAGCATCTGGGCCGCCACACGCCGCATTGCCGCACTCGACATCATGTCCATCCTGCGCAGCGAATAGCACCCGCAGTCAGGTATCATCCGGGGAGATAAGTGTTTCTCGATGAATCCCCGGTATGGTATAAAAATGTCACTTCCCGCAGAGTCCCAGGCTTTGGGGATGCGTTCCCTAAACGTGTGCGTGTGAAGAACTCTATCCAAAACGCTTTGCAAGCCAGCGTTTCGGGGGGGAGGGTTACACCATGAAAAAGACGGGCGCGGAAATCATCTGGGAGTGCCTCGAGCGTCTGGGCGTAGAGCACATTTTTGGCTATCCGGGCGGGGCCATCCTGCCGGCCTACGACGCCATGACGAAGTACAAGATCCATCACATTCTGGTGCGCCACGAACAGGGCGCCACGCACATGGCCGATGGATACGCGCGCGCCAGCGGAAAAGTGGGCGTGGCGATTGCCACATCCGGCCCCGGCGCCACCAACATGGTCACCGGCATCGCCACCGCGATGATGGATTCGTCTCCAATCGTCTGCATCACGGGCCAGGTGGGCAGCAAGCTGATCGGGAGCGACGCGTTTCAGGAAACCGACATCACCGGCATTACCCTGCCGATTACGAAACACAATTATCTGGTCACTAGCGCGGACGAAGTGGCGCCGAGCATTCGCGAAGCTTTTGAGGTCGCGCGCTCCGGACGTCCAGGGCCTGTGCTGGTGGACATCACTAAGGACGCGCAGAATTCCTCGTGCGAATTCGATTGGGAACAGGCCGCGCCCGATACGCTTCGCCAGGAAATCGTTTCGCTTCCGGAGCGCGAGAAAATTGCGGCGGCGCTGGAATTAATCAATCAGGCAAAACGGCCCGTCATCCTGGCCGGACATGGAGTGATTCTTTCGGCTGCCGAACGCGAGATCATGGAATTTGCAGAAATCGCCGGCATTCCCGTGGCGCTTACCCTCTTAGGGCTAGGCGGCTTCCCCGCTTCGCATCCTTTGAATCTGGGCATGATGGGCATGCATGGCGAAGCCTGGGTGAACAAAGCCATCCAGGAATCGGACCTGCTTCTCGCGTTCGGCATGCGCTTCGACGACCGGGTGACCGGAAATTTGAAAACGTACGCGCCCACGGCGAAGAAGATACACGTCGAAATCGACCGCGCGGAAATTAACAAGAACGTGCACGTGGACGTGCCGCTTGTGGGCGATCTTCGCGAGGTGCTGCGAGCGCTCCTGCCGCATGTGAAGCGAGTGGACCGCGCGGAGTGGCTCGCTACCATCGCCACGGCCAAAGCGGACTCTGCCGTGCGCGACATTCAGAATCTCCCGGACAACGGGCATCTCTACGCGCCGCATGTGATTAACGAGCTATGGCGCGAGACCAAGGGCGAAGCGATCGTGGTCACCGACGTGGGCCAGCACCAGATGTGGGAAGCGCAGTATTACATGCACGAAAAGCCTCGGACGCTGATTACTTCGGGCGGCCTGGGCACCATGGGCTTTGCGTTGCCGGCCGCGATTGGCGCGAAATTCGCCAAGCCCGACGCGGAAGTGTGGGTGGTGGTGGGCGACGGCGGATTCCAGATGACCATGGCGGAGCTTGCCACCGTGGTGCAGGAAAAAATTGACATCAAAATCGCCATCATCAACAACGGATTCCTCGGCATGGTCCGGCAGTGGCAGGAATTTTTCTACGACGGGCGGTATTCTTCCACACCGCTTTTGAGTCCCGATTTTGTGAAGCTCGCGGAAGCGTTCTCGATTCCGGGCTACGGAGTGAGCAAACGCGGGCAGGTTTTGCCCGCAATCAAGGCGGCGCGGCAGCAAGCCGGGCCAGCCCTGATCGATTTCCAGGTGGAGCAGGAAGATTCCGTCTTCCCCATGGTTCCGGCCGGCGCGGATTTGCACGCGATGATTCGCAGGCCGAGCCCGCTGGTCGAGAAGGCCTCCGATGTCTGACCGCCAAGTGCTGCACGCGTTCGTTCTTTACGTTCAGAATCAGCCGGGCGTGCTGAACCGTGTCGCTTCCCTGTTCCGGCGGCGCGCTTACAACATCGAATCACTGACGGTGGGACACACGGAAAAACCGGGCGTCTCGCGCATGACGATTCTTGCCAACATCACCGAGGGTTCGGGCCAGCGCGTGGTGGCCAACCTCTACAAGCTCGTCCCCGTGCTTTCGGTGGAGGACGTGACACGCGTTTCCACGATTTCGCGCAGCCTGACGTTGATCAAGGTAGAGGCTCACGAAGAATCGCGCCACCGGCTGATGGAGATCGTACGCGTGTTTCGCGCGCGCGTGGTGGACCTGGGCACAAAATCGCTGATCGTCGAGATCACCGGCACGGAGGAAAAGATTCTGGCACTGGTGGACGTGTTGCGACCCTACGGAATTCTGGAGATGGCCCGCACGGGGCAGGTGGTGATGCGGCGAGGAGCCAAGAGTGCGGCGGACGCCGAAGCGGCCGCCGAGAACGAGACCACGCCCGAGCCCGAAGCTTCGCAGTCCGTGTGAGCAATTTCGATTTCAAGCTGACCCAAGGAGAAGCAATGGCTACGATCCATCAGGACAACGCCGGAGACCTCGCACTCATTCAAGCCAAAAAAATCGCCATCATCGGCTATGGCTCGCAGGGCCACGCGCACGCGCTCAATCTGCGCGATAGCGGCTGCAACGTGTGCGTCGGTTTGCACGCCGAAAGCAAGTCCCGCGGGAAAGTGGCCGAGGCCGGACTGACGCTGCGATCCGTGGCGGAGGCCGCGAAATGGGCCGACGTGATCATGATTCTTGTGCCGGACACCACGCAGCCGGCCGTTTACGCGCGCGAGATCGCACCATATCTCACCGCGGGCAAGACGCTGATGTTCGCGCATGGGTTCAACGTGCGCTACAAAACCATCGAACTGCCCCGCGATATTGACGTGACCATGGTGGCGCCCAAAGCCCCCGGACATCGCGTGCGCGAAGTTTTCGTCGAAGGCGGCGGGACACCCGCGCTGCTGGCGGTTCATCAGGACGCCACCGGCACGGCGAAGAAGCTGGCGCTTTCGTATGCCAAAGCCATCGGCGCTACGCGCGCGGGTGTGATCGAAACTACTTTCACCGAAGAGACCGAGACGGACCTCTTTGGCGAGCAGGCGGTTCTCTGCGGCGGCGTGAGTGCGCTCATCAAGGCTGGTTTTGAAACGCTGGTGGAAGCCGGGTATCAGCCCGAGATCGCGTATTTCGAATGCTTGCACGAACTCAAGCTCATCGTGGACCTGATTTATCAGGGCGGGCTCAATTACATGCGCTATTCCGTGAGCGACACGGCGGAATACGGCGACTATACCGGCGGGCCGCAAGTGGTGACCAAAGAAACGCGGCAGATTATGCGCAAGATGCTCGAGCGCATACAAAACGGCGAGTTCGCCAAGGAATGGATCGCGGAAAATGAAGCGGGGCGCCCGAAATTCGATGAAACGCGCCGCAAAGAGCAGCACCAATTGATCGAGGAAGTGGGCGCGCGGCTGCGGGCGAGAATGCCGTTCTTGCATCCGGTCACCGCACCCACGGCGGAAACGAAAACGACGAAATCCACTGCGGCAGTGAGCGCAGAATAATTTAATTCACGCCTGCGCAGGGGATGGAAATCGCGGATGGGCTTCGAACAGGCTCGCTGGGTTTGGATGAACGGCTCGATTGTGCCGTGGAAGGAAGCCACCCTGCACGTCTCCGCGCACACACTTCATTACGGCGACGGCGTTTTTGAAGGCATCCGCTGCTACGACACTCCCCTCGGCCCCTCTGTGTTTCGTTTGCGGGAGCACCTCGAACGTCTTCTGGCTTCTTCCGCGTGGTTCGACATAAAAATTCCGTACTCCTTGCAAGAGCTCGAAAGCGCGACCTGCGAGCTGATCCAGCGGAACGAATTCCGGAGCTGCTACGTGCGGCCCATCTGCTACCGCGGGAGCCACACGCTGCACGTGAATCCAGGCAAGTGCCCGGTGGAATTCGCCATCCTCACCTGGCCGTGGGATCCTTTTCTCGGCGCGGAGGGAGAAGACGCGGGCGTGCGGATTTGCGTTTCGCCGTGGCGAAAAATCGATCAGAAGACGGTGCCGACGACGGCGAAAACCTGCGGGCAATATGTAAATTCCATTTTGGCGGTGCAGGATGCGCAGCGCCGGGGCTACGACGAAGCGCTGCTGCTGGATTTGAACGGCGAAATCACGGAAGGCTCGGGCGAAAATATTTTCGTGGTGAAGGATGGGCGCATTATCACCAATGACTCGCGGCATTCGATTCTGCTCGGAATCACGCGAGAATCCGTGCTTGAGATCGCCAAGGACTTGGGCTACACGACGGAAATCAAAGCGCTCGTGCTGGACGATCTCTATGGCGCGGACGAAGCATTCTTCACCGGGACGGCGGTGGAAGTGGCGGCCATTCGGGAAGTGGAGGACCGAAGAATCGGGCGCAGCGTTCCGGGGCCGGTAACGAAGAAAATCCAGGCCGCGTATCAAAGCGCGGTGTTGGGCCGAAATGCGAAGTATTCCCGTTGGTTGCATCCGGTCTATGCCGCTTCCCCGCAAGAGAAGAACCCATGAGCGCGAACAACAAGAGGAGCAGCGGGATCACGCAGGGGGTCGAACGGACTCCCAATCGCGCCATGCTGCGGGCGGTGGGATTCGGCGACGCGGATTTCGAGAAGCCGATCGTGGGAATCGCCAACGGCTACAGCAACATTACTCCGTGCAACGCGGGACTCAATGAGCTGGCCACGCGCGCGGCGCAGGTTTTTCGCGAGTGCCAGGCGATGCCGCAAGTGTTCGGAACGATCACGGTGAGCGACGGGATCTCCATGGGAACCGAGGGCATGAAGTATTCCCTGGTGTCGCGCGAGGTGATCGCAGACTCGATTGAGACGGTGTGTAACGCGCAGCGAATGGACGGCGTGCTGGTGATCGGCGGCTGCGACAAGAACATGCCGGGCGCCATGATCGCTATCGCGCGACTGAATATTCCGGCAGTGTTCGTTTACGGCGGGACGACCAAGCCCGGGCATCTTGCGGGGAGAGACCTCACGGTGGTCAGCGCGTTCGAGGCCGTGGGGCAGCACAGCGCAGGCAAGATTGATGACAACGAGTTGCTCGAGATTGAAAGGCACGCGTGCCCGGGAGTGGGGTCCTGCGGGGGCATGTTTACCGCGAACACGATGTCTTCGGTTATCGAAGCAATGGGGCTGAGTTTGGCGTACTCGTCCACGATGACGGCGGGCGAGGCGGAAAAAATAGAGAGCGCGGGGAAATCGGCGGAGGCGCTTGCGATCGCGATCCGGCGACAGATTCTGCCGAGCCAGATTCTTACGCGCAAGGCATTCGAAAACGCTATCGCCGTGGTGATGGCCACGGGCGGATCCACGAACGCGGTTCTGCACTTGCTGGCCATCGCGAAGGCGGCGGGGGTCGCGCTGTCCATCGACGATTTCGAAGCCATCCGGCCGCGCGTTCCGGTGCTCTGCGATTTGAAACCTTCGGGCAAGTACGTGATCACGGATTTGCACGCCGCGGGCGGCATCCCGCAAGTGATGAAAATACTTTTGGCGCATGGCGTGTTGCATGGCGATGCGCTCACCATTACGGGAAAGACGATTGCGGAAACACTGGAGGCAGTTCCCTCTGAACCACGCGCCGGGCAAGACGTGATTCATCGCTGGGAGAAGCCGGTGTACGCGCAGGGACATTTGTCCATCCTGAAGGGCAACCTCGCGACGGAAGGCGCGGTGGCCAAGATATCGGGCATAAAGAAGCACGAGATTACCGGGCCGGCGCGCGTTTTCGAGTCGGAAGAAGAATGCCTGGCGGCTATCCTTGCGGACAAGATTCACGCGGGCGACGTTCTGGTGATTCGCTACGAAGGGCCCAAGGGCGGCCCGGGGATGCGCGAGATGCTGGCGCCGACTTCGGCGCTGATCGGGGCGGGACTCGGCGATTCGGTGGGGCTGATCACCGACGGCCGATTTTCGGGCGGCACATACGGAATGGTGGTGGGGCATGTCGCGCCGGAGGCGGCGCTGGGCGGTGGGATAGCGCTGGTACAGGAAGGCGATTCGATAACGATTGATGCGGAAGCGCGCCTGTTGCAATTAAACGTCTCAGCCGAAGAATTCGAGCGGCGCCGCGCTGCCTGGAAGCCTCCGAAGCCGCGCTATCTTTCCGGCGTGCTGGCAAAGTATGTGCGGTTAGTTTCGAGCAGCAGCATCGGTGCGGTAACGGACCAATTTACTGCCTAAGCATAGCGGGGTTCCGTAGCTTGCGAGCTAATGCCTCCGGATAAAATGTACGGTCTGTATGGGCCAGAATAGTTTTCCGCCAGCAGGCCGTTGCGTTCGCCGCAGATCCCTATAAAATAAGGCTTTAGGCGCGGCAGGATGTCTTCTGGATTTAATCGGGCAGCAACCTGGCAGGAGGATTGCTCGGGCTAAGTGCTGTATCATCGAGACTCGACTGCGGGTGTGGCCTGGCAGCAACGGGAAGACGGCCCAGCGGCGAGCGTTCACCCAGGATAATCGAGCTTTGGCGCCGACGAGCCAGAATAGCCCCGTGATGGAGAGGCAGCGTGACGAAGCGGGTGACCCAGTGAGCGCAGAGAACCGGGGCAGGCCGAAAGTGGACCATCCGGTAATCCTGCTTATGGGTCTGCCTCGTTCCGGGACCACCTGGATTGCCAAGATGTTTGACAGCAGCCCGGATACGGTTTACTGCCACGAGGCGGACCGCGGGCTGATCCTCCGCTCCATGCCGCTGGCTCCGGATATATCGGAATCGGAGACGCTGCAGCCGATTGCCCAAGGATTTATCGATAATCTGCTGAAGATTCGCGACCCGCACGTGGTGGGCTCGCAGCCGCAATTCCACAAGGACTATCGTTCGGCTCCGGCCGCGGCGCTGCATGGGCTCAGCACGCTGGCCTCGAAGGCGGCTTCGACATTGGGATGGAAATGGCCGATATACCCTATGGTGAATTACGACAAGCTGCCCAATCTGCGGGTGGTTTGGAAATCGGTGATCTCGATTGGGCGCGTGGGCGTTTTCGCGCGGGCACTGAAGAACCGGCGCGTAATTGTTTTGCTGCGGCACCCGTGCGGGCACGTGGCTTCCATGCTGCGAGGCGAAGCGGAACACAGGTTCCATTTTCCGCCCAGCGAGGATTACCGGCTGTTTGAAATCCTGCTGAACACGCGTCCGGCGCACGAACATCATGTGACCCTGGACCATTTGATGTCGCTTCATCCCGCCGAGCGCCTGGCCTGGAGATGGGTGATCATGTACGAAAAAGCGCTCCAGGATATTCAGGGCATCGAAGGCTGCATGAGCATCCGCTACGAGGACGTCTGCGTGCAGCCGGAAATTAACGCCCGGCTGATGTTCGAATTCTGCGGGCTGCCGTGGGGAGCGGCCACGTCCGAATTTCTGAAGACCAGCACGGCATCGGAGAAGAAGAAATATTACGCGGTGGTGAAGAACCCGCTGAAGTCGGCCATGCGCTGGCAATCGGATCTGAGCGAAGAGGACATTGACCGGATTTACCGCGTAGTGCAGGAAAGCGAGCTCGCGCGATTGTATCCACGGGACGAAAAGCTGGGCGAAAGCGCGGAAGCCGTACTATAACGAAGATACTGTCAAACCTTAGTACCTGCACATCAGGATTGCTGCGATTTCGCTTGCCAAGTTCACGCAAAGGGCGGTATCTTGAAAAACGCTCCCGCCGGTGTGCTCTCAAGCACTTTGGTCGCTTCCACCGTTCCTCGGATTGCGCCCGAAGGGAGTTGCTCTTAGCCCAGGACGAGGACAGGAATCAGGCGCCCCTCGTAGGCGAATATTTTGGAGGATTCATGAACCGGCTTCGCGCGATCGCAATTTTCCCCTTTCTTTTTATTTCCATGGCAGTCCTTTCGAGTTGCGTGAGCACCAACGTCCCGCAGCCCGGCGCACCGATGATTACGACGACGACCATTCCCGGCAGCGCGGTTGTGGGCGTACCTTACGTGGGCGCGACGATCAGCACTTCCGGCGGGACTACACCGCTCTCTTACTCTGTTTACAGCGGACTGATGCCCACCGGCATAACGATTGCGAGAGACGGAGTTATTTCCGGGACAGCAAAAGCGGGCTCGACCGGGACCTTTACGTTTGTCATACAGGTTACCGACTCCCACAACCCTCCGCGTACCGCGGTGTCGCCGACATTCACGATAATCGTTACCAACCCGCCAGCTCCGGTGGTTCAGTGTCCAGTCCCTCTTACAGGCGGCGTGTGCGTGCTTCCGTCGACGAGCGTGGGAAGTAACTACAATGAGACATTCACGACGCAAACTGGGGCCGTAGGTCCATTCATGTGGGGTGTCAACGGCCAGCCGGCTTACTTACAGATGGGTGTTTCCACGGGAACCCTCAGCGGCCAGGCTGGGCAGGCCGGGAATAACCAGTCGTTCATGGTTGCCGTGCAGGACGTGGCAGGTCAGGATTCGCCCAACCTAATGTGCACAATCACAATCGCCCCTGCTCCTACCCTGACAATCACGGCGCCGCCCCCACCCAACACCCTTCCTGCTGGTGTTATCGGGACGACGTACGCAGGTTTTCAATTTCAGGCAACGGGCGGATTGCCTCCCTACTTGTGGCAAGTAGCCATGGGTTCAAACCCGCTTCCCCCTGGACTGGTGTTGAGCGGTGCTTCTGGTGCGCTAACGGGCACACCAACCGTAGCGCAGGCGAGCCCATATTCGTTCCAGGTCGAAGTCACCGACAATCAGAAGCCATTCGCAACCGCGACAACGGCTGAACTAAGCATCACAGTTACTTCCGGCATTACCAGCGTTGTAATCTCGCCGAAATTTACTATGATCGATGCTAACGCGGCCGCCGTGACCTTAAATGCAGCCGTGAACGGCACCGACCCGTACGGGAATGGAGTCACCTGGACCCTTCAATCCGGCGCCCCTCTCGCGCCATGCGGGAGCGATTGCGGGACCCTTACCCCCGTTGGCTCTCCTTCATTCAGTGCAACCTACACACCTCCCGCTACGCAGCCTATAGGTGTGGACGACACGCCCACGATTACTGCCACAGCCGTGGACGACACAGGTAAGTCCGACACAAATCCATTTACCATTAATGCTGCGGGAGCGGCTTGCGGCAGGGGCCGGGAGTCTGAGATGGCGGGCTCGTTTGCGTACTTGCTGAAGGGGTTTGACGCGAACGGTGCGGTGGCCATTGCCGGGAGCGTCCAAGCGGACGGGACGGGCAAGATTACCGCCGGAGTGGAAGACATCAACCGGGCGGGAACCGGGCCGCAGACGAATGTGCCGATCGTGCCCGGCGGCAGCACTTATTCCGTGGGCGCAGATGGCCGCGGCTGCATGACCGTGGCGACTGCGGCAGGGCCCACAACCTTCCGCTTCTCGCTCGACGCGTTCAATTCGGGCGCGCCGACGCGGGGCAACATCATCGAGTTCGACGACAACACCGGCAACGGGACTCGCGGCTCGGGAATCATCCGCGCGCAAGACACCACGTCATTCGCGAACGCCAAGTTCGCGAACGGCTACGCCTTTGGCCTTGCGGGCTTCGGATCCTCGGGAGAGCACGTGGCTCTCGCGGGAACGCTCGCCTCAGACGGCAAAGGCAACATCACCGGTGGCAATTTCGACCGGAACGATGCCGGCACGTTGACGGCGAACAGCTCGAAGCTCGCCGGCACGTACAGCATTCCATCCGGTTCAACCACCGGGCGCGGAACGATGAGCGCGACGCTGAACGGAACGCCGTTCACGTTTGCGGTGTACATGGTCAGCGCCAACGAAGCGATTCTCGCTGGCGTGGACCCCATCAGCGAAACGAACCAACTGACGAGTGGCGAAGCCATCGCGTCGGCGGGTCCCTTCAGCAACGCCACGCTAGCGGGCAGCCATCTGCTGCGAACGAGCGCGCTCAGCCAATCCGGAAGCAATGCGGGAGCGCGCGCGACCATCGGCGTGCTGACGTTTGACGGAAACACGGCCGGCGGCGTGACCGGAACTTTGTATGACGATCAAGCCGGACGCACCAGCACCACGACGATCCTGCACGGAGCGGCGACCTACGCGGTCGATGCGAACACCGGGCGGATTACGTTCACCGGAATCGGTACGGATTCGCCGGTGGGCTACGCGGCGCAAACCGGAAGCGGAATCACTGCATTCCTGGTGGGCACGGATGAAGGCGCGGCAGACGGCGCGCTGGAATTCCAAACCAAGGGGAGCGCTAATTTCAAGAGCTCGGCTTTCACCGGCGCGTATTCATTCGGCACCAGCGAAAACCTGGACTACGCCACTACGAACGAATCGCACTCGGCAAGCTTCGATGCGAAGAAGACCACGGTGGCGGGCGCGTCTGACACCAGCCAGCCGCGCGCCAATGGGCTACTGCCGAACCAAGCCTTCTCGAACGCTTTCGTATTCAATGCCGAAGGCGTGGGGACGGTGGGAAGCGATCCGGCGGTGACCAACGGCACGGCCGTATTTTTCATCAATGAAGACGGCGGAAACACGCATCCGCGAATCACCATCGCGGAAAAACAGTAAGGGCTGATCTGTAAGCTTGGGGAGGGAGCTTCCTTCGGGAGTTCCCTCTTTTTGTTTTTGCGGATGCTGTTGAAGCGAGGACCTCGCGTGCGCTAGGGCGCCGGGGGCAGATCGATCCGAACACCTGCCGTGCGGTCCAGAATTACAAACCCATTAAATTCGGGCCATTGGTTGCGCACGAACACGCCGAGCTGTTTTTGGTAGCGGCGATATTCGGCGTTGCTCGCGTGCAGGCGCAGATCGTCAAAAGTGTACGTTCGCCGGAGATCGGTCACCATCAGGAGCTCGCGCTGGCCTGCTTTCACGAGGAGCGGGCTGGAAATTTTGAAGTCGGTCTCGGAGAGTTCCCGAAGTGCGCCTTTCGGGCTGCGCAATTTCATGGCGAAGGAGACCTGCGAGTTTCTTGCGAAAGTATAATCGGAGCTGGTGCGGTTTTTTAGCACGAAGTACATGCGCAGATGTTCGGAGTCGTCGATGAGGATGCTATCGAGCGTGGCTTCGATGGCGCGAGAATTCAGGGCCTGCGCCGGCGGAATTGTGGAGGAGGGCTGATTGCTTTGCGCGCGAGTGAGCGGAGCGGACGCGAGGCCGGCAATGGCCGCAAAGAGAATGCCGATTCGAAGCGCCGCACACAAACGCGCGATCATTCGAATTTTATACCACGAAGGAAGGGCGAAGACGATGTTGCGTCGGCGGGACAAAAGCGATTCGAATTCGTGCTAGTACTACTGGCAAAGCAACCTTGAATCCCAGGCTCAGATCGAAGGTTGTATTCGCCGCGTCGCGGCGGGATAATCGCGTAGATAATTGAAAGCTTAGGCTAAATGAATTCATGCGAGCTTGGGCAAACTCGTTCCTGCGATTCTCCTTCCTTACAACGCGTGCATGGAAGCAGATCGCCGGCGGCTTAGCGCTGCTTGCGCTGATGCTGCCGGTGGTGTCATGCAGCAGCAGCGGGGGCGGAGGCAGCGGGCCTAAGCCGGACTTCAGCTTGTCGCCGTCGGTGAACTCGATTTCGATGTCGCCGGGAACCACTTCGTCGCCGTTCACCCTGACGGTGAATATCCTGAACGGATTTTCGGGCACGGTGAGCGTGGCGGTGAGCGGGCTTCCCGCGGACGTGAGCGTATCGCCAGCCTCGCCATTCAACATCGGGGCCGGCAGCAACCAGGCGATCACGTTTACCGCGACGTCCGCGGCCGCAGCCGGAAGCTCGACCATTACTTTTCAGGGAACCAGCGGGTCGTTGGCGCATTCAGCCAACCTCACTTTGAACATCGTGGACACGCCGGATTTCAATTTTTCGGTATTTCCGTCTTCGATTCTGACGGCGCAGGGGACGACCAGCGGCCCGGCGACGGTTGCGGCGACGGCAGTGCTCGGATTCACCGGGACGGTAACCGTGAATGTGAGCGGATTGCCGAGCGGCGTGACCACCACACCGCTTGCACCTTTCAACATCACCGTCAGCGGAAATCAGCAAATGACGTTGACGGTCGCATCGAATGTGCCCACGGGAAATTATCCGCTGGTTCTGACCGGCACAAGCGGAGCTCTGATGCACACGGCGGACCTGGGGTTGACGGTGACCACGCCGAGCGGACCGCCGGGATTTTCCAACATTCAGCACATCGTTTTCATCATCAAGGAGAATCACACATTCGACTCTTACTTCGGCACGTTCCCGGGAGCGAATGGCGCCACCACGGGCAAGCTGCACACAGGCGAGGTGATTCCGCTGATGCACCTGCCCGATCCGCCGCCTCACGATATCTGCCACGATTGGTTCTCCGCGCACACGGCGATTGATGGCGGAAAAATGGATGGGTTCGATCTGATCTGCGACGACAGCGATCTCTTGTCGTATTCACAATTCAATCAAGCGGACATTCCGAATTACTGGTCTTACGCCACGACCTTCGTGCTCTCGGACAACATGTTTTCTTCGTTGGCTGGTCCCAGCTTTCCGAACCACTTGTACACCATCGCGGCTCAATCGGGCGGGGCCATTCAGGTTCCGGTAGCGAGCACTTGGGGCTGCGATGCCAACCCGGGCGGGACCGTGGCGGTGATGAACAGCAGCGGCCAGATTACTTCGCAATTCCCGTGCTTCGATTTCCAAACGCTGGCCGACAGCCTGCAAGCCGCGGGGATCACCTGGAAATATTACGCTCCGGGTTACAAGGAGCCGGGATATATCTGGTCGGCGCTCGATGCCATCAAGCACATTCGCATGGGCCCGCTGTGGGCCACGAACGTAGTGCCGGACACGCAGTTTGTGACCGACGCGGCGGGCGGAAACCTGCCGGCGGTGAGCTGGGTCGTCACCGGCGCAGGAAGCGAGCATCCCACCGCGGACGTTTGCAAAGGGGAAAACTGGACGGTGCAGCAAGTGAACGCCATCATGCAAGGGCCGAACTGGAATTCGACGGCGATTTTCATCACCTGGGACGACTTTGGCGGATTCTACGATCACGTGCCGCCTCCGACGCTCGATATCTACGGACTGGGGCCGCGCGTTCCGTTGCTGATCATTTCTCCATACGCTCTTGCGGGCCACACCAGCCACACGCAATACGAATTTTCGTCGTTTCTCAGATTCGTGGAGCTGCGCTTCGGCCTGACGCCGCTTACGTCGCGCGACACCGCGGCCAACGACATGACCGACAGCTTCAACTTTCTGCAGACGCCACTCGCGCCCTTGGTTCTGACTCAGCGTACTTGCCCCTGAAGCAAGCAATTCCCACGATGGCAGCAAAGAAAAAGGGCGCCCTGGTTTTCACCAGGACGCCCTTTGGGGGAGGCCCCGCGGTGGCGGGGTGATTTAGAAGGTCAACTGCGCCTTCAATTGGATCAACCGTGGTGAAGCATCGCCGCCGAGGAACGAACCAAGAATGCTGGTCGGCGGACTCACCAGACCGAAGGTCTCCCCGAGGACGCCGCTGGCGGTGTCGTTATTCGGGAAGCTGAAGTTCGGATGGTTGAATACGTTGAAGAACTGGAAACCGATGCCCAGCTGCCCACGCTCCCAACGCGGAATCTTCGTGTTCTTGAGAACGGTGAAGTCCGTGTTGAAGTAGTTCGGGCCGCGGAATTTATTACGCAATCCCTGCGCTCCAAATCCTGTTTCCGAGGCCGCCGGTACGAAGTCGGAGGTGGACAAACAGGCTGTGGGCATTCCGCCGTTGGCCAGTGTGGGAATGCTCGCCTTCACGTTCCCGCAGCTGGTGTTGACGGCCGGGTTGACGATATCCGGACGGATGGTGCCGAAGTATTGGTTGCCGCTCAGTATGGAGTCCTCTTCACCGTCTATGACTGAGTAGGGCAATCCGCTACGCGCGAAGATCGTGCCGGAAACTTGCCACCCATCTACGAGTGGCGCCCAGCCGTGACCGCGCATCGCCTTGCGAACCGGCACCTGCCACACGTAGTTGGCGTTGAAGTTGTTGCGCACGTCGTAGTCCGACGCTCCGTAGTTGTTTCGCAGATTGTAGGGATCCTGCGGAGCGAGCGAACTCCCGCTGAAGGAGTTGAAGCCGCCGTTGGACACTTCGTCAAACGCGTGGCTGTAGGTGTAATTGAACTGAATCAGCCCGCCGCCCAAGCCATTGAAGCGGTGCTTGTAGGAGGCAACCAGGCCGTTGTAGTTGCTGACACCTTCCGTTTCGACGAGAGTTATCTCGCCAAACTGGTTCTGAGGTTGGACCGCGGGAAGGTCGGCGAACCCAAAGGCATTCAGCGAGGGATTGACAACCGTCTCGTGAATCCCGTGGTTCCCGTAATACCCGATGTCGATGGAGTCGTTCGATCCAAATCCCTTCTGGATCTCGAGGCTCCACTTCTGGTATTGCGGCGCCTGCATGTTATGCGCGGCGGTCACGATTCCGGGCACCGCCGAAACGGTGTTTGCCCCGCCGTAGAACGCGGTGTTGAAAGCTGAATTGGCCGCGGTGAGGCAGTCAAAGATATTTCCCGCCTGATTGGGCGACAAATACCCGTTGGCGCAAGTGCCGTTGATCGAAGGCGTCCCGATGGTGAACGCATTCAGCAGTGGAGAGTTTCCGGCCATGTTGTCCGCAATCTGACCCGGGAAGATATCGTAGAAGATTCCGACACCTCCGCGGACCACGAAGTTGGACTTGAGCATCCCCGTGGCAGTTCCAAAGGGCTGCCAGGCAAAGCTCATGCGCGGTTCCCACTGCAGGTTTTGGTAGCTGTAGAGGGCCTGCGAGCGTCCCGTCTGAATTAGGGCGTTGTAGGGCTCTCCCTCGTTGGCAATGCCCTGCGCCAAACCGCCGGCAAAGGTGGCGAAGCAGTCCGTGGCACAATTCGGATTCGAATTGTGCTCCAGCCGCAATGCCGCCGTCAGCGTTAGGTTCGACTTAATGCGCCACTCATCCTGCACGTAGCCCGCAACGTTGTTGATGCGGATGGGCAGGTTCGTTGACACCGCGAAGTTCTGAACCATTTCCGTGGAACCGCCGCCGTTGAAGAAGTCGGTCAGCGATATTGGAACTTGCAACCCATTGGTCAGGACCCCATTGTCGTGATCGCTGACGTAATCGCGGTGGAACTTGAAACCGAACTTCACGCCGTGATTCCCCCAGGTCTTCGAAACGTCATCGCCAGCCTGAATCTGCGTGACATTGCGGCCCTGAGGAAACACGAAGCCGATGGCGCCGCCGATGTTGCTGAGCGAGCCATCGCCGAGTTCCAAATCCGTCGGAAACGCTGCCAGCGTTGCAGGCAGATTGGGAGACTTGAAGATGGCTGAGTACCACGTCGCCGCGACCAGGACCTGGTTGACGAGCGTGGGGCTAAAGGTGTGCGTTTCCACCAACTGGCCCTGGTATTCCGGCTGGTTGCTGGTGATGTTGAAAATCGAATTGATCGGGTCGGTCACGCTGGGCTGCACGCCCTGGTCATATTGCATGCGGACGAACGCGCGATCGTTGGTGCCGATATTCCAATCCGCGCGCCCGGCAATCTGCTTCTCGGGAGCGAAGTTAATCGGCGTTTCCTGAACCGACAAGGTGCATGAGGTAGCGCCGACCAGGACCGGGATCGGAGTCGCAGCCGAGTTGAGCGAAGGATTGCCGCAGCCCGTGTTGTTGACTCCCATCACCGGAGTTGTGACCGGTACGGCAGAGCCCAGGTTCTTGACCGCGTTGTAAAAGTTGAATATTCCTGCGCCACTGCCGGGAAGTGCGCTCACTCCGGGGCAGATGCCCGGGAGATTTTGGCAGTAGTATGGAATCGAATTCGTCAGGCCGAGGTTCGTCAGGTTCGTGACGGTGGCCTGTTCGAATGCGGTTGTGGGAATCAGGATGGTCGATGGAACCGGAATCAAAACGCGCAGGCCTTCGGTGTTGAGGAAGAAAAACAGCTTGTCCTTCTTGATGGGTCCACCGAGTGATGCGGCCCACTGGTTCGCGTTGTTGAAAGGCTTGGGCTCGCCGTCCGCGTGGGTGACCCAGTCGGTCGCATCCATGGCGCGGCCGGTCCAGTAGTAAACCAGGTTGCCGTGGAAATCGTTTCCACCGGACTTGGTGACGTAGTTCACATTAATCCCGGCGAAAGTGCCGTACGAGCCGGAATATCCGTTGGTGACCACGTCAACTTCCTGGACTTCGTTGGTCCCCAGCAACAAGTTCGTGGCGCCGGAGTTGTTCAGGTTGAGGAACGGATCGTTATCGTCCATTCCGTTCATGGTGAAAAGGTTCGAAGTGGCCGGCAAGCCGAAGGCTTCCACGTTGCCCATACCACCCTGCGTATTCATCACCGTGCCGGGCGCAAGCTGCGCCACGTAGCTCAAGTCATTCCCTGGGTTGGGCACCTGGGAAACCTGCTGCTCGGTCATGGCCGTGGCAGTATCGCCGTTGTCTGTTTGCAGCAAGGGCGCCGCTTCCGTAACGGTCACAGTGGTAGAAGACGTACCCACGGAAAGCTGAATATTCAGCGATTGGATTTGGCCGACCGCAACATCCACGTGCCGCGACACGCCCTGAAAACCACTGGCGGTCACTTCCACGGTGTAGGGTCCCGGCGCGAGCAAGTAGAAGCGGTAAACGCCTTCCCTACTCGTTTTGGACTCTTGTACGTCGCCCTTCGATTCATTCTTGAGCATAACCTTCGCGTCCGGCACGATGGAGTTGCTCGGGTCGGTAACGATACCCGTCACGTCGCCAGTCGTGCTCGTCTGTGCCGCCAGTCGACTAGAACCGATCGACAAGGCCGCCAGGAGCGCGAAAGCCACCAACTTAAATCGCTTCCAGTTCATACGCCCTCCTAGAAATTGGCTGTGCAATGTTGCGGAACACTTCGAGTTCACGCGGTTGCCATTGCAGGGCGAGAGCCAAACATTGCGTGAGCGTTTACAACAACTTACGAAGGGGTGCGGATGAGCGGTCTATGGATTACAAGAGGGACTCTGCTTACGCTACCCCGCGTATCTGCGAGTTCGCATCGGTGAGTTGTCGCTTCGTCACCTTCTTCTGTTAGAGCACACCAACCGGAAGGAGCACGGAGGAAAATCCCATATTGTGAAGATTTTTTTGACGATGCCGATCGAGTTAGGCGCGAGGACCGAAGGTCTTTCAACTAATGGGAGATTTTCGCGGATGCCGCACCCAGAATCACGCGGCTCTTCTTTTCCTGGACAAATACAACGACGCGCAGCTTCTCCGCATTCCAATGCGAATCAAGCTTCAATCGCGGATCGCCCGTGAAGGACGACGGCGTTTTGTTCGGATCCGCGACCCCGATTTTGCGTAGCGAGCGCAGAGTGGCAGCATGATGCAGCCGCTGGCCTGAATTCTCTCCTCGATTCACCGATGACTCCAAGCCATCCTCAGTCACCGCGAGCCATACCTCGGCCACATCGCCCGGAGTGTTTGCAACTAACTTACCCACCGCGACGGAAAACTCCTGCGACCCTTTCGGATCCGTCTTGCTGGAGGCAATCGTGACATCCGTCTGGACGCTGCGCGCCGCCTTTCCAATTTCCATTGCGGCGTCTCGTTCGCTGCTGCCGATGAATTGCGCTCGTCCATCGACAACCATCTGCGGCGTATATTCCTGGTTCTTGAGCGCGATGGCGTAGGCCGCCTGCCTTTGCGTGTATTCGGCCGAGGAGTACGGATCGGTCCAGCCCAGACTATTCCAGTAGTCCACGTGCTCTTCCAAGGCAATCACGTCGGCGCCGGCAATAGGCTGCTGCTCCTGCAGCTTCTGCAGCAACGCATCGGCAGGCGGGCAAGTGGAGCATCCCTCGGAGGTAAACAATTCCACCACGACGGGCTTGCGCGAGGGCTCGGCTGCGGCAGTTTGCGCCTTGGCGTGCGAATCGAAGCCCAGGCAAAATGCGCAGAGCGCAAGAGAGAGGCTCAGCGCTACGACCGCAGTATTTTTCATACGCTCATCCCCCTGATGTAACTACGCACCGCGGCAGTGCGCTGGATTGCCAGCTGGCATTTTAGCCCACCTGCAAAGTTCACGGCGCAAAAGACTCGATGCGCGGAGTTCTGCGCGGCGAAATCGCGGACTTACCCGCCGACGCCGCCTCGATCCAGCCGCCATAGGTCCGTTCCATCTGCTGGATGTGTTCCGGGAAAGCGTTTTCGCGAATCTCGAGCCACTGGTCGAGCGACACGCGCCCGTGGATGGGATGTTCCGCGGTGTAGGACCAGGCCGTTTCGGGCAGCGTTTTCAGTAGCCGATACGTGATTCGCCGCAATACGCGAATCATCCCCATCGCTTCTTTGATGTCTTGATAAAAATATCCGAGGCCGCGATTCCACGCCGAGGAATCAATTCCGGTTACCACGGACCCGGGCTCCGCGATAAATCGGCGGCAGGACACGTACTCGACCGCCTCGCTATCGGCGAGGTACCACACCGTGTCGTGAATGCTGGCATGATCGGAAGATTTTTTGTAGAACCACATCTTTCGCGGAAAGCGACGAAGGGCGGCCTCCAGCATGGCCGGAGCGTTCACAAAAGACTCCAAGGATCTTCTTCGTTCCGCGTTCATAAGTCTCCCGGGATCACAATCCAAGCCGACACAAATACTTGGATGCATTCTCCTGGCAATAATGGGAGCTGGAAAATTGGATTAGAAGATAAATGTGATGAAAGGGAGGCTGGGAGTGACCAAGCGCGATTCGCATGTGACCGAGACGGCCTGACACACTCAAGGGCCCAATAGGGGCGGACGCATTCGGTCTGTGAAATACCCTTTCGCGAGATCCTTCTTGAGCCTGGGGTCTCGATCAGTGCCAATGTATTCGTCGAGAAAGTCCAGCAGAACTCGGACTTTAGGCGTCAGGCGTGATGGGCCGGAGAAAAGTGCGCAGAGGGTGAGAGGCTCAGGGGTCCACTTGGGCAGAATGGGTGTCAAAGCGCTGCGAACGTCCGGACTTTTCCCCATCCATAGGGGCAGCATGGCGATGCCAAACCCGTTTATGGCGAGCTTTAGACCAACCGTCGGATCTCCGGAAACCACTCGAAAAAGGATGTTCGGAGTCGCAATCTTTCTGCCTCGGCTCAGCTTCCAGACTCCGGAACCGACGCAGCTGTGAGCGGGGAGGTCATCCGGAGCAGCCGGGTTACCTGACGCCCGGATATAGCCGGGGCTCGCGAAAAGCCCGCGAACGGTGCCCGGGTATGGCCGAACACGCTGCAAGGAATCCTTCGGAGCCCGCATTTTGAAGAAAACGTCCACGTCTTCCCTGGGCTCCAGATCCCAACCCGGTGCGAAAGGTTGGATCTCAACTCGGAGATCTGGGTAGCGTCGGAGAAACTCCTTCAGCAAAGGTGCGAACACTTCACGGCCCATGGTGAAGGGACAAGCCACTTTAATTAGCCCGCTTGGGCTCGCGCGGAGGCCTTCCAGCAACTCGCCGCCATCCTTAAGAGTCCGCAACGCGCGTCTGCACGATTGCAAGTACTCCTTCCCCGAGTCGGTCATGACCAGACCTCTGGAACTGCGCCGCACCAGAAGCAGACCAAGGTGTTTTTCAAGCCGGGTCAACGCCCGGCTGACTGTAGAAGTAGGAACCTGCAGCTCGTTAGCCGCAGCTGTCAACGTTCCTGCCTGTGCAATCGCGACAAAGGTACGGACATCGTTGAGGTCGAGGTCATTCATCGGCGACGATTTCTTTTTCCACCTTTACCGAGCAGCAATGAAACCAATCTCCACGCGGTTTTGTTGGCCTGCAGGGGCTGCGACACAATTCACTTCGGTTGAGCCTACCATGGTATTGCGTTGGTGCAATCCTGTTTTGCGCCAAAGGGCGTACCAAAGTCGTTCGGCTAAGCATATATACATGCCAAGATCCGCGCAGGACAGGGATGAAGCAGATTCACAGACGAACGCGAGGGTTCCACAGGCGACTCGTGTATGACTGATTCGAAGCAACCGGCATTCGATCCTCACGCGTTCCTGCTCAATGCCGGACTGGGGAAAAGACTCTTTCAACTGAAGGCCAAGGAGACGTTTTTCCTGCAAGGAGATCTCGCCGACTCCGTGTTCTATCTGCAAAAAGGCCGCGCGAAGCTGACCGTCGTCTCGAATGCCGGGAAAGAGGCGACCATCACGCTCCTGGCTCCGGGCGAGTTCATCGGCGAAGAAGCCGTGGGGGCGATTGTAGGCAATCGCATGGCGACGGCAATCGCGATCACGGCCTGCACGGCGCTGAAGATAGACAGAAAGGAGACCATTCGCGTAATCCACGAGGAGCGTGCATTCTCCGACCTGTTCCTCGCCTTTTTGCTCGCCCGCAGTATGCGCACGCAAGCCGATCTGGTGGACCAGCTTTTCAATTCCAGCGAGAAACGCTTGGCGCGGGTCCTCTTGCTTATGGCCGAATTCGGCAAAGCGGCCGAGCCTCAGACGCTCCTGCCGGATATTACGCAGCAGACCCTGGCAGAGATGATCGGCGCAACCCGCTCCAGGGTGAGCGGCTTTATGAACCGTTTCCGTAAACTGGGCTTCATCGAGTACAACGGCCGCATCCGGGTGAACAAGTCACTCCTCAATGTAGTGCTCCACGACCAGCCGTTCGAGCAGAACGCACTCAGCGCGGACATTCTGAGCACTCCGCCGGGCGCTTCGCTATCGGCTCGGCGCATCGCAAAGGTAGTGCGCAGAATGAATCAAGCTCCGGACAAATCTGCCAGGAAGCCGCGCTCCTAGCAGTCGCAGCGCCTCCCCGCCCTCCCCGCGCTCGTATACCGGCTTGTTGGTTCCGTATGTGTGCACTTGAGCACAGCTTCCGAAACACCGGCATGTAAACCTGCTGCCTTCAGGAAACGACGACTGATCTGCGGTGAGAGCAAATTCGAT
>Ga0302225_10000438_pt1 | contig 30487 bp, 18 predicted proteins | sample II_Palsa_E3_2_FD_193515 | JGI IMG/M metagenome (GOLD analysis project Ga0302225, IMG submission 193515) | Peat permafrost microbial communities from Stordalen Mire near Abisko, Sweden - II_Palsa_E3_2 | ecosystem: Environmental > Terrestrial > Soil > Palsa > Peat permafrost | place: Sweden...
CCGAGCGCAGTAACCCAATCGCTTTCCGGCGGCGTTCTTCCAGCCGCTCTGGACTGCCAGGAGGTCTCATGGCCCCCGGCATAGCAGAATCGGGAATGGTTATCCATTCTTTAGTGAAAGCTCAATAGTGCGGGGAACTCATCGTATTCGATCCCAAAGAACTGGTCTACGTTGATGCGTACAATGTCCCCGACCTCCATTCCGAGCGGCAGCTGTTTCCCGTAGATGGCTTGAAGAACCTCCAACTCAAGCGCCCGCAGCTCCCGGTATGCGACCACCAGGAAATTGCCGCACCCACAAGCAGGGTCCAGAAAGCGAAGGGAAGCCAGCCGGTCATGAAAATCCGTGAACGGCGACGATATCTCCTTTCGACCGCGGCTAGTCACTGGGGCCTTACGCGAGCTTGTAGTGACACCTAATCTAGTGCCGACCGAAACCCTGATTCGCTCAAAATCCGCCTTTAGGTCGTCGAGAAACAGAGGGTCGATGACCCGGCGAATATTCTCCTCCGAGGTGTAGCGGGCCCCTTTCTCCCGGCGCTCCTTTTTGTCCATAACGCCCTGGAAAAGGGACCCGAATACACCCGGGGATATGCGACTCCAGTCGAACCGGCAACAGGCCAATAGCGCGCTGCGCTGGGCCTCTGTCATATCGGCCAAGTTGAGACGCTCCTGGAACAATCCGCCGTTCACATAAGGGAATCCGGCATATTCCGGCTTAAGGTTAATCCCGCGTTCCGTGGCATTCTGATCCAACACCTGAAAGAGCTTCCCGAGTTTGTCTCCCAAGTCTGACCCGTTCTTCTTCGTCTGCTCCACGAACCGTGTGAATGAGTTCCACTCGTAGATGTCGGTGTCCTCGGCAAAAAGACAGAATAGAATCCGGACAAGAAAGCGCTCCAGCTGGTGCCCTGAGTATCCACTTTCCTTTAACTCATCATGAAGGTGGCCAAGCAGTCTTACCGCCTTCATGTTTACATCCGGCTGGCTGACAAACAGCTCGGGCTCCACGTTCCTGATGAACGAGAAGAAATGAAGCTTGTCTGGCAGTTCATCCAGCGCGAATGCGGCAACCATTGCGGGTTCGGGCTGAGCCTCCGCAACGACGCCTCTTAAGTATTCGTGGACTCCTTCGCCCAAGTCGAACAACGCAAAGCGGGCAAAATCTGAAACCAGCACCCAGCGCGGTCGTTCATCGGCCTCCAGCACCTCGACATACTGCATTGCCTGTTTGTACGCGACCCCGAGATCGTGCCCCGTGGTCTTCATTTCGATCACGAGCTTGCCAGGCCAAAACAAATCTATGCGTCCATCGTTGCCGTCAGCCTTAGCCACATGGTGCTCAAAACTGGCAGGCTCACCTGCATCGCGCCTGTCCCGGCCGAACACATCAAAAAACTGGTCGATGAAGGACTTCGCGTCCGCCTCTTCTCGCTGGGGCCCTGCCCATTTCTTGGCGAATGCTCTGGCTCGTGATTCTATCTCATCCCGCGATAGCGTTGCGACTTTCTCGGCCTTAGATTTATCTGCCATGGAGTGGTCGCTGTTTTGACGGTGATTTAAGGAATTGACCAGACTTATGCCGCCTAAACGTCCTTCGATCTTCGAGACACAGGCGTTTATGCGGATCGGAGTTCGTTGATGAAAAAACTGGGCGGTAGCTCCATTATAGGGGCCGGTTAAAACAAATTACACCGCAGCACAGTACAGCTGGAACTGAGTCGGCCGATGCTAACTTCGTCATTGCCGAAACAACGATCGGATCGAAGTAGGCTTTGATACTAGACTACGATATCACAAAGACAAAACGCGCCCGATATACGCGGCTGCATCGAGGCTTGCTTGGATGGCTAAGAAAATACCCGCCCTCGCCTGAGATGTTCTCTCTGAAGGTCATCGACCGGCAGTACGCCGCAATAAGAAAGAAATTCTCAATCCCTCACGACGGGCTTCGGCACACCTTTATAAGCGCCTTCGCGACTCTGCACGGCCAAGACAAAGCGGCCACCGAAGCCGGCAACACCGTCGACATAATCAGAAAGCATTATTTTAACCTTATGTCCGAGGCTGACGCCGCGGCATTCTGGGAGATCTTCCCCTCGTGACTTTAATGCCCATGCGCGCGCTACTTGACTCCTTTTGCTCGATTCCCGAGCTCTGTGGATCACCGATCTGGGCATCAGGTGACGGGCCATCCGTGCGCACGGTTCAGAATTGGGTCACTCGCCTTGGATTGCCACGACACAAAAGGGGGCGCCTTGTTTGGTTTCAGGAAAATGAGGTATACTCGTTTCTAATTCAGGAATGCCTGGTATGTCCCAGGGAGTCTCGCGCGGTCATATTTGAGGCGATCAAGAAGGCCAATCCGCCTCAGCTCGTATCATTTTACAAATTGCCACAATTGCCCATTTGGACCGCAAGTTCAGTGCCTTCAGAACGCACGTTGAGAAAATGGATATCGGAGGGGACAATAGCATATTTTCGGATTGGACACACTCTGTATTTCCAAGAGCGCGCCGTCCGGTTGAGTCTTGGTTACCAAGAAGCGAGCGCCCTAGTCCAAGCCGCATAAGAAACATTCCGGTATTTCAATTTGGCGACACTGCATTACTAGGCTTTGCTAAATTTGGTTCGTCGACCCGCTCAAAACGTCAGATCACTGCAGGAATCTGCGTGATGTATGTAACAGCGGATTAGCTATTAGCCTATTATTCGCTGCTTTATGCAAACTGGGCTAGCTGTTATCTTTTCTGAGGCCAGATTGAGCCCTTCCTGGGGTCGCGCGCACTTTTCAAGCAGGGCTTGCGACGTCACCCTGGAGCTCCCTTGACATTCGATAGGAGGATCGCTCCCCTCGGCATTCGAGGGGGCGAATCATGGCCAATGTCGACATACTCCAGGGAACCCTGGACATGCTAATACTCCGGGTTCTGGACCGGGGTGAAATGCATGGCTGGGGCATAGCCGAAAGGATCGCCCAGCTATCGGCCAAGGATCTGCTTGTGGGCGAAGGCTCTCTATACCCCTCCCTCTACCGCATGCAGGACAAGGGTTGGATAGAGTCGGAATGGGGCCAGTCGGATAACAATCGCCGGGCGAAATACTACCGCCTGACCAAGGCCGGTCGAAACCAGCTGGAAGCGGAGAGCGAGAACTGGGCCCGACTGGTTTCGGCGGTGGCAAAGGTCATGGCGTCGGCGTAGAACACATGACCGGGCTCAGGCAGATTCTCAGGCGCACGCGGGCCTTATTCCAGGCGGGAAAGTTGGAGCGCGACATGGCGGAGGAGATGCGACTGCATATCGAGCACCTGACGAGGGAGAACGCCGCAAACGGAATGTCTCCTGACGAAGCCCGTTTCGCGGCCCAGCTCCAGTTCGGAGGCACCGACCAGATCAAGGAGCAGTGTCGCGATGGAATGGGCTGGAGGGTGATCGAGAAGACTTTTCGCGATCTTCGCATTGGAGCGCGCGCCTTGCGAAAGAGCCCGGCGTTCACCCTGGTCGCGGTGCTCACGCTGGCGCTCTGTGTGGGCGCCAATGCTGCAATCTTCTCGGTGATCTATGCCCTGCTCCTGAAGCCATTGCCGTTTCCGGCGCCGAGCAAGATCGTGGAGATATATAACATCTTTCCGAAGGCTGGGCTACCCAAAGAGCCCTGCAGCATAATCCAATACCTGGAATACAAGAATCAGACCGCTTCCTATGACGCCGTGGGATTGTGGGGTTCGTCCATTATCACGGTCGGCGACGAAGGTTCCGCAGACAGGATCACTGAGGCCTATTGCACCGCCGAGATGTTCGACATTCTCGGAATGAAACCGGTAATCGGCCGGTTCTTCACGCTGGAGGACAATCGCCCGGGAGAAGACAAGGAAATCGTCCTGACCCAGTCCTTCTGGGAATCGCATTTCGCCGAAGACCCCAGCGTGACCTCGAAGACTTTGCGGGTCGACGGCGAGACCTATCGGATCATTGGGGTCGCTCCGCGCGCCATCGAGGCTTTTGACGCCCGCGCGAAGTTCATAAAGCCGATCGCGTGGACCCAGCATTCGGTCTCCCAGTACGCAAGGTTTGCGCTCAACACGCCGCTCTATGCGAGGCTCAAGGCGGGCCATTCGGCGAGCAGCGCCCTCTCAGAGGCGGCAGCGGTTGAGCGCCGCTACTACGAGGTGGCCCCCGAGAATATGAAGGCCTTCCTCGACAATGCCGGCCACGGAATGGCCGTCGTGCCCATTCAGGCCGAGCGCATGCGTCCGGTCACGCCTCCGCTGCTCCTGCTGCAGGGAGCCGCCGTGTTTGTGCTTCTCGTCGGGTGCGTGAATATCGCCAATCTGCTCCTCGCGCGGACGAACAGCCGCCAACATGAGATTTCGATACGATCCGCCCTTGGCGCGAGTCGCGGGACCATCGTGTTTCATTTCATGACCGAGTACCTGCTGCTGATCCTGCTCGGCATCGGGCTCGGCATCGGAATCGCGCTGGGATGCCTCCCAGTTGCCAACCATTTCATCGTGAAGGCGCTGCCGAATGCGCTGCCGGTGGCGCTTGATGCCGGCGCGCTCATGATCGCCACCGGTCTCCTTGTCCTGATAGGGCTGGCGGTCGGATTGTTGCCGGTGCTAAATATCCTTCGCACGAAGCTGACGGGCGGTCTCCCGGTGAATTCAAGGGGCGCGTCGGGAGGCCCGAGTGTCCGCCTGTTCAGCAGCGTGCTTGTCACCGGTCAGATAGCCGCCGCCCTCGTCCTCTTAAGCGGTGCCGGCCTCCTCGCGCGAAGCTTCGCGAAGGCAATCTCGGTGGATCCTGGATTCGAGTCGGCCAATGTTCTTGCGGCGAACATCGCGGTGCCCGGCATATATCGCCAGGAGGAACGTGGGGCCGCTTTTCACGAGCGACTCTTAGGTGCGATAAGCGAGATCCCCGGAGTGGAATCCGCCGCATTGGCAACGAGCGTCCCGTTTCGGGGCCTGGACAACAGCAACCCGTTCACGATCAAGGACCGCACACTTCCGCCGGGATCGCCTCAGGCCGTGGCCCAGTTCATCGGCGTCTCCATGGAGTATTTCCGCACCCTCCACATCCAGCTCCTGGAGGGGCGATATTTCGACCAATCGGACATTACCGCGGGCAGGAATGCCCACGTGGTAGACGAGCGCTTTGCCCGGAAGTACTTTCCCGGTCGCTCAGCAGTGGGGGGACGGTTCTCATACGACCGACCGCCGGGAGCGCCGCAGGAAAAGGATTCCGATGTGCCCATAATAGTCGGGGTGGTGCGTTGGGTTCCGCACAACGGTGTCGAGGATAGATCCAACAATCCCTTCATCTACTACCCTATCGACAAAAAGACCCAGGAAGGACTGAGCATCCTCGTGCGCTCACCACGGAAGCCCAGCGACCTCGTGCCTGCTTTTCGCGAGAAAATCCGAATCGTCGACCGCTCAATTCCGCTGCTCGACATCAGCACCTTGCAGGATGCTGTGGACGGATCCTATGAAAACCGAAAGGCGATCATGGTCGTCCTTGGTGGTTTCGCGGCACTGGCCCTTTTCCTCTCAGCGATTGGAATCTACGGCGTTCTCGCCTACGATGTTTCGCTGCGCACGCGAGAGATCGGCATCCGCGGCGCGATAGGTGCTTCACGCCCGCAGATAATAGGTTTAATCATGCGCCAAGCCGCTTGGAAAATTGCAGTCGGCTCGCTCCTGGGCCTGGCGAGCGCCGTAATGTTAAGCCGATATATTGCTGACTTGCTCTACGAATTGAGTCCTACCGACCCATTGGCATATGCCTCAGTGTCGATTCTGCTCGTTGCGGTTGCCCTGCTGGCAAGCTATTTACCAGCGCGTCGTGCAGCGGGTATTGACCCGATTCGGGCTCTGCGGACCGAATGACGATTTCCGTCCTAAGGCGCCTGGGGATGTATCCCGCCAGATGTCCGATATTGGACAATTTCTCGGACAGCCGACCCTGATTGACTCATTCACACCGAAGCGCGACCACTGGATTAAACGCTGCCCGGCGGAAATTCCCAAGCCTGGATGGGCCCGTGACTGCGCCGAGGGAAGCCTGGAAATGGGTGATTCCCGAACGTATCCTTGTTCGGTTCGTCGATCGGCGGGCACCCTCCTGTAAGCTGCGATGACAACCGATCGAGAACTGCTCCGGCGGTATACCCGCGAGAAGTCGCAGGACGCGTTCACGGAAATCGTGCGCCGGCACGTGGACCTCGTCTACGGGGCCGCGCTCCGCCGATTGTGCGGGGACGCCTCGTTGGCGAAGGACGTCACGCAGAAGGTGTTCACGGCGTTGGCGGCGAAGGCGGATTCCCCCCATAAGATCACCCATCTCTCGGCATGGCTCTACGGCACCACGCGATTCACGGTGTCCCACGCCGTGCGCGCGGAGCGTCGGCGCCAGGATCGGGAACACAAGGCCCAAACCATGGAAACCCTGTTGTCCGAGCACGGACCCGATGAGGCGCCGGAGGTGCCCCCCGGGCTGCTTGACCGGGTGCTGGAGTCGCTCGATGAGACCGATCGGCAGGCCATCCTCCTGCGCTTTCTTGAGGGACAATCATTCGCCGCGATCGGCGCGGCCATGGGGACGAGCGAGGACGCCGCCCGGATGCGGGTGACGAGGGCGCTCGAGAGGATAAGGGGTCTCTTCTCCAGGAGCGGGATAACCTCGTCGGCCGCCGCGGTCGGCGCGGCGCTCGCAAACCAGGTTGTCGCCGCCCCCTCGAGCCTGGCCGCAAGCGTCTCGGCGAACGCCGTCGCAGCGACTGCCGCGATCGGGGGGGCCGCCGGCGCAAAGCTCGGGATCCTGACCCTTATGACCACCACAAAGGCAGCATCATGGATCGCGGGCGCCGTCGCGCTCGCCGCGCTCGGGTATTCGGGCTATCAGTATCGCGAGGCGGCAATGCGCTCCGAGGAATCCGCAAGGTTGTCCCGGGAGCGAGACAAGCTGAAGGACGAGCTCAACCGCAGCGAACAACGCTCGTCGGAACTCACCCGGCAGGCGGCCCAGGCCGACCAACGGTACGCCGCGCTGCAGCGGAGGCTGGACGGCCTTCTGGCGGCAAAGACCGTTCAGGTGAGCCACGGAGGACGGGCTCCCTCCAATGACGCCCAGGCGCTCGAAGCGAAGCGGATGGCCGAGTTGAAGCCGCTGCTCGAGGCGGGCATGCCGATCAAGGGGGCGATCATCGTCCTGGTCGATGGAAAGCCGGTTCAGCGGCAGGTCCAGTTTGTCATGGGGCAGGAAACGCGGATCGAGGGGGTTGATGACGGCACCTATGTCGTGACCCCGACGCTGAACGACGACGGCAGCGTCAAGTACGCGATTGGGCTGCTCAGGAAGGATACGGGAGGCGTCCCGGACCCAGTCGAGACCCTCCCGTTCGTCATTGTCGGGCCCTGGAAAGGATTCTCGCTGTCGACCGGCGAAGGAAAGGTGATGGCCTTCGACCCGGACAGCAACGGGCCCTAGCTAGCGCCACCACCAGGGCGGTGGTTGCGCCGAGCTCCGGTACCATGCGCCGCGGAAAAGCAGGCGGTAGGGCCGCCCGGAAGCCGAGCCTTGTAACGTTTGCCCGGATCGGCCTTCATGCGCTGGCCGTTCAACTCTCCGCATGGATACCTACGACGCGGTTCCGCCACCCCTGGCCGCCCCACCGGATCGCCTCGCAATCAGCGGGTTTTGGCGGCGGGTGCTGGCATTCGCGCTGGACAGCCTCGTGCTCGGGATCTTCGGCGGCCTGCTGGGGCTGGGTCTTTTCAGTTTCCTCGCGAGCCTCGGCGGCTGGGGCCGACTCATCGGCTTCGCGGTGTCCCTGGCGTATTTCGGCATTCTCAACAGCTCCGTCGGACAGGGCAGGACGGTCGGCAAGCGAATCATGGGCATCGAGGTGGTGGACGGGACGGGAGGCTACCTTTCGCTGGGGCGCTCGTTCGCGCGCTATGTCATCCTCGGCGTCCCCCTTTTCCTCAACGGGGCGCTTCTTCCGATGAGGCTTCTCCGTTCGCCCCTCGGGGCCATGGACGCCTTCCTGGTCTTCGGGATCGGGATGGGTAGCGTCTACCTGCTCATCTTCAACACGAGGACCAGGCAATGCGTCCACGATCTTGCGGTGGGCAGTTTCGTCGTGAAAGGGGGCGGGCCCGGCCAGCCTGCCGCCGTTTCCATCTGGCCCACCCATCTCGCCATTGTCGGCGCGTGGTGCGCGGCCGTTGTCGGCTTCTCGTTTTTCAGTCCCATGCTGCTCAGGATAGGCTCCTTCGCGGAACTCGCCGCCACCCAGCAGAAGCTGATGTCGACCGGGAAGGTCTTCGCCGCATCGGTGGCGGCGGGAAAAACCTGGAACCACCAGAACGGCGTCAGCCAGGAGATCTCGTCCCTCGAGTCGACCGTCATATGGAAGGGACGCCCCGCCGACTTCGAGGCGGCGGCGGACCAGATGGCTTCCGTCATCCTGGCGAACTACCCCGACATCGGCAGGAAGGACGTGCTCATCGTGAACGTGAACTACGGCTACGACATCGGGATCTCGAGCGGATGGGTGAAGAAAAACTACCGCCACAGCCCGCAGGAATGGGCCGGCATCGTCGCGCCGAACAACTGAGCCATGTGCCGCGGCCATCCATCGGTCGCTCCACATCAAAGCCAGGAATCTCCGCAAACGTGCGAGGCTTGATCTGAAGGCTGCCGCGCAGCAACCTGCCCGATGCGACGGCGCATCCGTCTTCTGAGCTGCCTTTTCCTGGGCCTGGGCGTTGCCCTCGCGCAGGTGCCGATTCCGGCAACCCAGACGGATCTCGACGCCCTGGTCTCCAAGGCGGAACAGGGCGACGCAGACAGCCAATATCTGCTGTTTGCAATTTACAGCAATGGCATCAGCGGCTTGCTGGCCCCCGACAAGGATAGCGCCGTCAAATGGCTCAGGCGGGCCGCGGCATCAGGAAAAAGCGACGCCGAATGCCTCCTTGGAATCCTCAACGTGTCGCGCCGCCTGCCCGACGCCGACTTCACGGTCGGGCTGCAGCTGCTCCAGAAGGCCGCCGACGCCAACAACACGCGCGCGCTGCGCACCCTCGCATCGCTATATGGAAACGCCACCGGGGTGCCCAGGGACAACGCGCTCGCAATCGCCGACATGACCAGGGCAGCCAACCTCGGCGATCCCGCCGCGCAGGACGAGCTGGGGGAAGTCTACCGGACCGGCAGCCTCGGCGTCGCGGTCAACTACGCCATTGCCCTCCGCTGGTTTCACGCATCCGCCGACCAAGGGTTCGCCGATGCCCTCAAGAACATCGGGAAGTGCTACCATCTCGGCCAGGGCGTCCCCGTGAACAGGGCCATGGCGCTGACGTATTATGCACAGGCCGCGGACAAGGGCAGCCTTAACGCCATCTACAACACCCGCCTGGTCTACAAGGAGCTCAAGGAATACGACAAGGCCTTCGAATGGCTGGAAAGGGCGTCCGATCGCGGGCACCTGAATGCCATGGAGGAGCTGGCGGAGCTCTACGAGGACGGCCTGGGAGTGGCAAAGTCACCCGAAAAGGCCTTCGCCCTTTGCAAGAAGGCCGCCGACGCGGGCCTGGCTGGCGCCTATTTCAAGGTCGCGGTCGATTACGAGACGGGGAGCGGGACCGACCATGACCCGGAGGCCGCCTTCAAGTACATGAGCGTGGCGGCGAACGCTGGGGATGATGCCGCCACCACCGGACTGGGACGATATTACCGCGACGGGGTTGGCGTCGCCAAGAATCCGGCGCAGGCCCTGCGCTGGTTCCGGAAGGCAGCGGACCGGGGCGATTCCTCCGCGAAGACGGAGATCGGGCTCATGTACAGGGATGGAATTGGGGCCGTGCCCGACAAGAAGGCGGCCGCCGCCTGGTTCCAGAGCGCCTGCCAGCTGGATCCCATGGGCCGGAGGCTGGATCCCAGCGCCGTCGGCGCGGGCGATCCCGACCCGGCGGCGTTCGCCTTCCTGGGCGAGATGTACCAGGAAGGCTCGGGGGTTCCAAGGGACCCCGTGAGGGCGGTTCAGCTTTTCCAGCAAGGCGCGGACCTTGGCGATGGGAACTCGATCGGGTATCTCGCCCAGGCGTACATGGCGGGCAGGAGCGTCCCGGGGGATTACGCCCACGGAGTCCAGCTCCTCAGGCAAGGGGCTGCCGCCGGCAGCGGGCAGTGCATGTACATGCTGGGCCAGGTTGACCTGCATGACGGAAATTATGTCGAGGCCCTGCGTTTGATGCAGGAGGCCGACACGGCCGGCACCGACGGGGCGGCGGGCTACCACGCCTACATCTTCGAGCACGGGCTGGGCGTCAAAACCGATGTCAATATGGCGATCTACTGGTACAACAAGGCTTCGCAGCAGGGGGATGGAACCGCGGCGGCAAAGGCGGCTGCACTGACGGCAATTTCCGACGGCAACAACCGCGCAGCCCCGCCTGAAAAGTGATCGGCGGGTCGCCGGGAATGCCGATTTTCGGACTGAAGCGGCGCCCCCGGAAGGCCGCCTGCGCGCTCCCTCCCACCCTTCCGAAGTCATGGGTGTGCCAGCGGACCCGCCAACGGCGCCTTGGCAATCCTGCCCAGCTTGCGCTCGGCGCTCGCGAAGGCCCGGCCGAGATACCTGAGTCGCATCTCCGCGGGCTTGGAGGCCCTCAGGGCATTCATCTTGCGCCGCTGCTCCTTGTAGGCCTCCTTGCGCTTCTCGGGCAGGCTTCCCGCAAGGTCCACGAGGCATTGGGCAAAGCCGGCGATCAAGTTTGCCCCCTTGAGCGTGGATTGGCCGTCAAAGTGCGCGAGCAGGCGCCCGGACTCCGCAAAATCGTCGCGAAGCGCGCATTGCATCGCAGCCCAGGCTACCAGCGCGGGACGGGTATGGTCGGCGGGAAGCTTGAGCGCCGCCTCCACGACCTTTCCCGCCCGCCCGTCCTTCCCGATCGTGTAAAGCGCATGGGCCAGATTGTAGAGCATCCAGGGCTGGACGCCGGCGCGCGCGCTCCAATCCCGCATCCAGCGGATGCCAAGGCGCCGATACCCGAGTCCCTGGCTCGCCAGGGCATAGCTGACCGCCGCCCATGTCGAATCCGCGGACTGCAGCCATTTGCGCCGCCACAGCATCTGCCAGACCAGCGCAAGGTGTCTTTTCTTCGCTCCCAGCGAGTTGATGTACACGACGTAGGCCCCGCGCCGCAGCCCGTCGCCGGCGCCGCACCGGTCGAGCCACCGCAGGCGCGGGCCCTTGTGGATCTTCAGGCGCGCCCTCATCCACAGGGATCCGGCCTCGGGGTTGGTGTCCTTTTCACCCAGGACCGACTGGAGGGTCCCGGCCAGGCCCGCGGTCCATCGCGCCTCGAAAAAGACCTCGCCCGCGGCGGTGAGGTCGCCGGTGGCGTGCGCCGGGGCCTTTGCCAGCACCCGCAGGATCGCCTGCGCTCCGGTTTCGTCGGTCTTGGCGCGGAAGATCAGCAGCTCGGAATGGAGCGCGCTCCATTCGGTCGCGTGCCGGCGCAGCAGGGATAGCGTGCGCTCGGCGTCCGCGAAATGCTCCATTTCGCATTGAAGGCGCAGGAGGTTCTTGGCCGCGTACTGGTAGCCGGGATCGATGCGCAGTGCCCGCTCGAAAAACTCGACCGCGCCCTTCCTGTCCCCCGCCTTGGTCTTGAGATGGGCCACGTACCCGAGCGGGTTTGCCGACCTCGGCTCGACCGCGGCGAGCCGCTCCGCCGCCTGGGCGGCCTCGCCGATCTCGCCGCTCTTCTCGAGCCAATCGGCCAGCGTTCGCCATCCGAAGGCGTATTCCGGCTGGGAATCCACGACCTTGCGCATCATGCCTATGGCCCCCTTGCGGTTGCCACGATGGTACTCCACGAATGCGGCCCGGCCGAGGAGGTTGGTCGGGATGTCGGCGCCGAACACCGGAGGCGCGCAGGCCGCCTTGGCATCGTCATACCGGCCAAGCTGGGTGAGCAGCAGCGCCCGGAGGTCGTGCGCGTCCACCTCGGTCGGCGAAATCCTGAGCGCGGCCTCGGTCTCCCCGAGCGCCTCTGAAAACTGGCGGAGCCGCTGGTACTCGCGCGCGAGCCTGAGGTGCGGCTCGTGATCCCCGGGCCGCTGCTCGGCCAGCCGCCGCGCCAGCGCGAGGACCCCCTTCGGGTCTCCCCGCTCCAGGCTCCACGTGGCGAGCAGGTCCCAGGCAAACGAATAGGTCGGCAGGAGCTCAAGGGCGCGCTCGACGGACGCCAGGGCATCGTCCGGGCGTCCCTGACCCCAGGACAGCCGGCCGAGGCGCGCGTGAAGCTCGGCGCTCAGCGGATTGTAGCTCATCGCAGTGCGGATCGCCTCCGTGGCATCCTCGGGATGCAGCAGCCGCTCGTGCAGGTCGGCCAGGCGCACGTTGACCGCTATCCATCCCGGGGAAATCTCGCAGGCGCGCGCCAGGGCGGCCCGCTCGCCGTCCGGGTTGTTTTGGGCGCGGTGCACGTCGGCGTAGTCGAGCCAGACCCTGGCGAGCAGCGGGAAGCGGCGCGTCGCCTCCTCAGCGAGCGCCTTCGCTTCATCCAGCCGGTTGCCCGCGAGGGCCTGCTGGCGGCACGCAGACCATGTCTGCCAGTGCTCAGGCTGCGTGGCGCGGAATTCATCGAGCGCCGCCCCCAGCTCGGCCGGGGTCAGGACGCCCGTGGCGAGCTCCTGGAACGGTAGGAAGAATGTGCCGAGCGTCCTCTGCCGGCCGAGCTCAACCCGGAGAAACTCGATCGCCGCCCTTCTCTCCCCGAATTCCCTGCATGAATTCAGGAGCTGCTGCATGAGCCAGTCGGCGTCGATGGATAGCGTGATGCCGCGCTTGATCGCCGCCTGGGCCTCGTCGAAGTGCCTCAGCGCGAGGAGCGCGTACCCGACGATCCCGGCTGACGCGGGCACATTGGGCTCGAGCTCCTCCCCGCGGAGGGCGGCCACCAGCGCCTCCTCCGGCCGCCGCGCGCGGTTCAGGATCAGCGCCTTCTCGCGCTGCGCCCAGCCGTCGTTTGGATAGAGCCCGAGATAGCGCTCGATGTCCGCGAGCGCGATGGAGGGGGAATCGGCGCGCCTCCATTCAAGCAGCAGCCTTCTCAGCGGGACGAAATGGGGGAAGCGGTCGATCTGCCCCGTGATCCAGGCCAGCGCATCGTCGCGGCCGGACGTGATGGCGAGAAGCCGTGCCGCCTCGCGCTGTGCATTCGCGTCGAGGGGGTTTGCCGCGAGGACGGCGCGCCAGCCCAGCAGCGCGCCGGCATGGTCGGCCTGCCAGGCGGCCAGGCTTGCAGCTGTCCGGTGCCACGCCACGGTCGGTTCGTCATTCCTTGCCGCCGACAGGAATGCGCGCGCGCGGGTGAAGTCGCCAATGCGCCCGTAGGTCTCGGCGGCGAACAGCCGAAGGCTGCCGTCGTCGGGGCGCTGGGCCAGCGCCTCGTCGAGGACCGCATGGGACTCGCCGGAACGGTGCAGCGTCTCCAGGGACTCGCAGAGCGTCTGCGCCGGCTGCGAGGACGCGTGCCCCAGCCGGGCCCAGCGCGCGCGCATGAGCGCGAGCGCCTCATCGGTCCGGTTCTGGTGCCTGCTTGCCGTGAAATACGTCCGCCACGCAGCCTCCACCTTGTCGCCGAGCGTCGCGGCGAGGCGGTACACCTGGGCGGCGGCCGCATACTCGTGCGCGCCCCACAGGACGTGCGCATAGGTCTGGAGGCTCAGCCAGTCCAGGGGATGAAACTGGACGAGCCTTCGCGCCCAGAGCCTGGCGCGGAAGGGGTTCCCTCCGTGCACGCGAAGGTAGTCCGAGTAGTCGCGCCAAAAAAGCATGTCGCTGCCCCGTTTTGGCGCGGTCTCGAGCGAGCTGTCGCGCCGCCCGAGGCGCGAGAGCGCGGCCCGCTCGTCGAGGCGCAGCTTCTGCTCGTTGGGAAAAAGGGCGCGCAGCGCGCTGACGGCCTCGAAGACGCGCTGGGGGTTGTCGTCGTAGCTGGCGAGCTCGAGGCTCGCGAGGTGGGCAAGCCTGCTGCCCGGTGCGTCCGCCTCGAGGCGCCGCGCCTCGATCTCGGCATCCTTTCGGCTGTGCCGGACCAGCGCGCGCCTCAGGCGGAACCAGGCGTCGTGCAGCTCGGCGTCGGGCAGGGCGATTCCCTCCATCCGGGCGGCCCCTTCCGGGGGCAGGAACACCATCCCGCGCGGACCGAACGGCGCCTGCTGCTCGAGGAATTCCGAGGCCAGAAGCTCGCTTTGGACCGAGTGGTACGGGTCGCGCAGGATGAATGTGCCCAGCGTCGAATCAAAGCCGACCACGGCCTGCAGGTGCGCGTTCCGGACCCATGTGGTGACCATCGTGAAGGGAATTCCACGCTGCAGCAGCGCGCGGCCCGAGTCCCAGGTGACGCGGAATTCCCAGACCTTCCATCCATTCGTCTCCAGCCAGTGGCGCTCCTCATGGTCCGGGGTGCCGTCGTAGGTGATGACCCGGGCCAGCCCCAGATGATCGATGGGTTTGCCCAGGAATGCGCTGACGGCGCTGATCGTGGCGGGGGCGCAGGTGACGAAATGCTGGCGCACAAAGGACACGGGCAGCTGCACCCTCTTCCCGCCCAGGGGATCGGCCGTCTCCAGCCTCCGGGCAAAGCTCTCGTAGTAGGTCCCCCGGATCATGCGGGCGCAGGCCAGCGATTCCGCGCGCCGGCCAAGGCGGTAGTATATGTCGGCCTTCCTGGCATTCTGCCATTCCCGATAGGTCTTGTCCGCGAGGGGGCTGAACCGGACCGCGTCCTCAATCACCTGCAATGCCTCCGCGAATTTCCGTCGCTCGAGAAGGACCCCCACCAGCACGTGCGCGATCGCGGCGCTCTGGGCCCGCGATCCGAAATCCGTGAGCAAGCTCTCGGCCTCGCCGTCCTTGTTCCTCAGGATGAGGACCTGCGCCAGCTCCTCGACAGCCGGCGCGTAATCGCGCTGGAGCGCAAGCGCGTGCCTGGCCGCTGCCTCGGCCTCGTCATAGCGGTCGGCGCCGCGGCGGACCACGCTCTTTTCCACGTGGGTCCAGGCGTTCCCGGGCTGCGCCTGGTCGCCCTTCGCCAGCCACGCCTCCGCGGCGTCGAAGTCCCGGAATTGCGACAGGAAGGCCGCCTTCAGGAGCCAGAGGTCGGCAACGCCCTGCTCGGGCGTCGTGCCGTCCGCCGGCCCCTCGAATTCGACCTCGTCCATGAGGCGAAGCGCCTCGAACACCCCATGCCGCGCCGAGAAGAACAGGACATAAAAATAGAACGCCTCGGCGCATTTCCTATCCCGCAGCCATGTCGAGCGCGCCAGTCGGTAGCCGCGCCTCATCCCGCCCAGCTGGTTCACCGTCCGGGCGGCCAGAAGGCGCGCGCCCGAGTCGGTCCATTCCTCGGGCGGCGTCAGGTCCTGGAGCAGCTGGTGGCAATCGAGAAAAAGAGCCGCCCGGTACCTTTCTCCAAGCAACGCGATATCCGCGCTGGCTGGAATCCGTCTCACCCGGGCACCCGCGAGTGCCGGAGGGCCGCGATCGTCAGGCCCGTTGGAGGGAATTTCCGGCATCGTCCGCCTTCTGTGGCGCGCTGGCCACCGCGCGCCTCGTCGAGCCCGGGCATCCGCGGATGTTCAGAGCAGGGAGGTCGTGGTTGTCTCGGGTGGGCACGGCCCATGAGCCAGATGCCATGTCGGCGTCTGCAGGCAATACAAACCCGAACGGGGAATTGCCGGCAGGCCAGGAAGATGTCGCCGTCACTCCCGAGCCGCGGTGCGGGACGGCGCCCTCCGCGCAAACGAACGTTTGTCCCATTTATGGGACTGGATGGTTTCGTTTCCGAGTCCAAACCGAGGCCGCCTCCGGCCGCCTGATTATTACAACATGTTGCATTGCAATAACTAATCATATTTACTCAGGTCTGGCACACCCCATGCGATGCACAGCCCCGCATGATACAGCTGACCAACGTCGATCGCGTCTACCCGCTCAAGGGAGGACCCTTCTATGCCCTGCGAGGGATAAGCCTCGGGATCGAGGAAGGCGACTTTGTCTCCATCATGGGGCCCTCGGGCTCGGGCAAGTCCACCCTCCTGAATATCCTCGGGCTGCACGATTCCGCCTGGTCCGGGGAGTACCGGTTTGGGACGACGAATGTCCACGGGCTCAACCAGAAGCAGAGGCTTGAGCTCCAGAAGAAGAACATCGGTTTCGTCTTCCAGAGCTACCATCTGCTCGACGACCTGACCGTCTACGAGAACCTCGAGATACCCCTGTCCTACCGCGACGTCCCGAAGGCGGAAAGGCAGACCATCGTCTGCGATGCGCTCGACCGCTTCCACATCGTGGCGAAGAAGGACCTCTTCCCCTCGCAGCTGTCCGGCGGCCAGCAGCAGCTTGTGGCGGTCGCCCGCGCGCTCGTGGCGCAGCCCCGCCTCATCCTCGCCGACGAGCCGACCGGCAACCTCCATTCCGACCAGGGCCGCGAAATCATGGAGCTCTTCCGCCAGCTGAACCGGAAGGACGGGGTCACGATCGTCCAGGTGACGCACTCCGAGGCAAACGCCGCCTACGGCAACCGCGTCCTCCGGCTCGCGGACGGCCTCCTGCTGAGGTAGCCCATGCGAAGACGCACCGCCCTTTTCATCCTGGCCGCGGCGGTTTCCTGCTCCGTCGCACCGGGCGCGCCCGCCCAGGATACCGACACGACGGCCACCCTCGCCGCCGGCCCCGTGCTCACGCTCGACGATGCCATCCGGCTCGCGCTCGACAGGAACAAGGACCTGAAGGTCGTGGCGTACGAGCGCGGGATCTCGCGGGCCAACCTCCTTGCCGCGCGCGGGCAGTTCGATCCCTCGCTCCAGGTCCAGCGGAGCGCCTCGCAGCAGTTCGAGGAGGCGTCGACGAACCCCCCGCTGTTCTTTGAGACCGAGAAGCTCGACACCTACACCGCCGCGCTGACGGGGCAGATGCCCTGGGGCCTGACCTACAACGTGGGAGGGCAGGCCTACAACTACCGCTTCATGTACAATGGGTACTCGAACAACTTCCAGACCTTCGGCGGGTTCAACATCACGCAGCCGCTGCTGAAGGGGTTCGGATTCGACGCGAACCTCGCGCAGGTGCGCATAGCGAAGGCAAGCCGCTCCATCTCGGACTGCGACTACCGCCAGTCGGCCATCAACACAGTGACAAGCGTCGTGATCGACTACAGCAACCTGCAGTTCGCGCACGACGCGTTCGGGGTCGCGCTGCGGACCCGCGGGCTCGCCCAGTCCCTCCTCGAGGACAACGAGAAGAGCTTCAAGATCGGCAGCATCTCGCAGAGCGACGTGATCCAGGCGCGCGCCTCGGTCGCCTCCCTCGAGGACCAGGTGCTCGTCTACGGGCGGTCCGTCCGCGACGCCGAGAACGCCCTGCGCGAGCTGATCGGCGAGGACACGTTCTTCGAGGACAAGCCGCTGTTCACCCTGGTTCACCTGGAAACCCCCGAGGTGAGCATCGACCGCAGGGCCGACCTTGCGGTCGCGCTCCACATGCGGCCCGACTACCAGGCCGCGCGGCTGGGAATCGTGCAGCGGCGGGCGACCGAGGCCGCCGCCGACAATGGCCTCCTGCCCGAGGTCGACTTCGTGGGCGGCTACGGCTACAATGGGCTGGCGTCGACCTTCACCGCCAGCCGGCAGATGGTGGCCGACCGCCTGAATCCGTCCTACCAGGCCGGCTTTGCCCTGACCCTCCCCCTCACCTTTGCGGTGGCCCGCGGCAACGCGCGCGCGGCCCGGCTCCTGCGCCGGCAGTCCGAGGAGGGCCTCAAGAGCATGGAGGCGGACATCGCGGTGCAGGTCGCGCAGGCCGAGGGCCAGATGGAGACCACCCGCAAGCGGGTGTTGGCCGACCAGAAGGCCTACGCGCTCGCGAACGAGGCGGTCGATGCCGAGGAGAAGAAGAAGCGGGCGGGAACGAGCACGACGCTCGCGGTCGAGCAGGTGCAGGCAAACCTGGCCTCGGTCGAGTTCAACGTCTCGTCCGCGCTCGCCAGCGAGCGGCAGGCCGCGGCGGTCTACTTCCAGCAGATCGGGATGACGCTGGAGCATTACCAGATCAAGCTCGCCGACGAGTGAGCTTTTGGCGCTCGTCACCCCGCCGGCCGCTCCCCTGAATAAAGCCATGTCCGGCGCGCCGCCCCATCGCATCCTGGTCGCTGACGACCATGCCGACATCATCGAGGCCCTTCGGCTCCTGCTGAAGAACGAGGGCTACCAGGTCGAGGCCGTGAAATCGCCCGCGGCCGCGGTGAAGGCCGTGGAGGCGCGCGACTACGCCCTGGCGCTGGTCGACCTCAACTACGCAAGGGACACGACAAGCGGAAAGGAGGGGCTGGACCTCCTGAGCCGGCTGCAGTCGATCGATCCGACGCTGCCGGTCGTCATCATGACGGCATGGGCGAACGTGGAGCTCGCCGTCGAGGCGATGCGCCGGGGCGCGCGGGATTTCGTGGCCAAGCCGTGGGAGAATCTCCGGCTGCTCGCGATCGTGCGCAACCAGATCGAGCTCGCGGGGACCGTCCGGGCCTACCGCAGGCTGGAGCAGGAAAACCAGCTCCTGCGCGGAAAGCAGGGCCTCGCCCTCATCGCGCAGTCCGCCGCGATGCGGCCGGTCCTGGACCTCATCGCGCGGGTGGGGCCCTCGGACGCCAACGTCCTCATCACGGGCGAGAACGGGACGGGCAAGGGCCTCGTCGCCCAGGCCATCCACGGCGTCTCCCAGCGGGCCGGCCATCCCTTCATTTCCGTGAACATGGGCGGCCTGCCGGAGGGCATCTTCGAGAGCGAGCTCTTCGGCCACGTCCGCGGCGCGTTCACCGACGCCAAGGGGGACCGGGCCGGCCGATTCGAGCTCGCCGAGGGCGGCACGCTCTTCATGGACGAGATCGGCAATATCCCCGCCGCGCAGCAGGCCAAGATACTGAGGGCCCTGGAGCGCGGGGAGTTCGAGCGCGTGGGATCATCGCGCACGATACGCGCCAACGTGAGGCTGATCTCTGCGACGAATTCCGACCTGTCGGAGGAGGTCGCGGCGGGGCGCTTCCGGCGGGACCTCCTCTTCCGGCTGAACACGATCCAGATCCACCTGCCGCCCCTGAGGGAGCGCAGGGAGGACATCGACCTGCTGGCCCAGCACTTCCTGAAGCAGCACGTCGGGCGCTACAGGAAGGCGATCACCGGCTTCGACGACGAAGCGGTCCTGGCGATCCGCGGCTACGCGTGGCCGGGAAACGTCCGCGAGCTCAACCACGCGGTGGAGCGCGCCGTCCTCATGGCGCCGGGAAAGGTGATCCGCTCGGCCGACCTCGCGCTGAACCTTTCGTCGTCGGCGCCCCGCCTGGACGACATGAGCCTCGAGGAGGTCGAGGGGTTCCTGATCAAGAAGACGCTTGCGCGCTGCGACGGAAACGCGCGCAAGGCCGCGGAGGCGCTCGGGCTCAGCCGAAGCGCGTTCTACCGGCGCCTCGAGAAATACGGACTGTAGCTTTTCCCGGCGAGCGGGCAAGGTGCTCTCATGCCCAAGAGGTCGAGGAAGCTCACTCACGACCAGACGATATTCGCCTATTGCCTGGTCGGTGGCGTTCCCGCCGTCGCCCTATCCCTGGTTTGGGTCTGGGGCGGCGGCCACTCGCCCGAGCTGCGCGGCACGGTGACCCTGCTCGTGCTCGGCGCGTGGCTTGGGTTCGCCGCCGCCGCGCGGAACCGCGTGGCGAGGCCCCTGCAGACGATGTCCAACCTGCTGCTCGCGCTTCGCGAGGGGGACTTCTCGTTCCGGGCCCGGGGCGCGCGCCAGCGCGATCCCCTCGGCGACGCCCTGGCCGAGATCAACGGCCTCGGCGACATCCTCCAGACCCAGAGGCGGGGGGCCCTCGAGGCCACGGCGCTCCTGACCGCGGTGATGAAGGAGATCGACGTCGCGATCTTCACGTTCGACGCGGATGGGGTCCTGCGGCTGGTCAATCCCGCCGGGCAGGCCCTCCTTGGCCAGCCCGCGGAGCGCCTGCTCGGACGGGATGCGAACGCGATCGGCCTCGCCGAGTGCCTGGAGGGGGAGCCCGACCGGATCCTGAGCCCGGCGGCGCTGCCCCGCGCCATCGGCCGCTGGAACATGCGCAGGACGACGTTTCGCGAGGATGGACGGCCCCACCAGCTCGTGGTGTTCGGCGACCTGAGCCGGCCCCTGCGCGAGGAGCAGCTCAAGGCATGGCAGCGGCTTGTCCGCGTCCTCGGCCACGAGCTCAACAATTCGCTGGCCCCGATCAAGTCGATCGCAGCGACGCTGGGTTCCGCCATGGATCGCAAGCCCAGGCGGCAGGACTGGGAGCACGACATGCAGTCGGGACTCGGCATCATCGCGGCGCGCGCCGAGAACCTCGAACGGTTCCTCCAGGGCTACACCCGTCTCGCGCGCCTGCCTCCACCACAGGCCGCGCCCTGCGACCTGCCGGCCCTCCTTCTCCGGGCGGCGGCGCTCGAGCAGCGCATCGAGGTCGAGATCCTGCCGGGTCCCCCCATTGACCTGCTGGCCGACGGGCCCCAGATCGAGCATGCGGTCATCAACCTGGTGAAGAACGCCGTCGAGGCGTCCCCCGACCAGCGCGCCGCGAAGGTGCGGATCTCATGGCGGAAATCGGCCGGGAGCGTGGACATCTGGATCGAGGACGAGGGGGCGGGAATCGCCGAGACCGCGAACCTCTTCGTCCCTTTCTTCACCACCAAGCCCGAGGGCTCGGGCATCGGCCTCGTGCTTTGCCAGCAGATCGCCGAGAACCATGGCGGCTCCCTTGAGCTCTTCAACCGCAGCGACCGGACCGGCTGCATCGCGATCCTGCGCCTTCCGCTGCAGCGGGCGTAGCGAAAGGGGAACAGGGACGGTTTTCCCGTTTTTGGGACGTCGGTTTCCCGCTACCGGGGAAAAACCGGCTTTCGGGCGCATCCATTATATTTGCTATATATTGTACTGTAATATCTTAGATAACTACTGGAAGGTGGCACAGCGTGTGCAAAGATAGGATCGAATCATGGACATCCAGCGCCCGTCCCAAGCCAAGGCGAAGCTCAGGAAGCGGATCTATATTGGATCGGCGGTGGGGATCGCCCTGGTCGGAATCACGGTCCTGCTCGCGCGGCTCAAGCCGGCCGTGCCCTCGGTCGACCGGAGCCTCGTGTGGGTCGACACCGTCAAGCGGGGCCCGATGGTGCGCCAGGTGCATGGGCCGGGCACCCTCGTCCCCGTCGACATCAGGTGGATCGCCGCGCGCACGCAGGGACGGGTCGAGCGCATCGTCCTGCTGCCGGGGGCCAACGTCGAGCCGGACAGCGTCATCCTGGTCCTCAGCAATCCCGACGTGACCCAGGCGGCGGTCGACACGCAGTCGCAGCTCACCGCCGGCGAGGCTGAATTCTCCAACCTCAAGGTAACGATCCAGCAGAGCGTCCTGGCATCCGAGTCCGACGCGGCGACCACCAAGGCCAATTTCGAGGAGGCGCGGCTCCACGCGGAGGTCAATGACCAGCTTTTCAAGGACGGCCTTGTCTCGGAGCTCGATCTGCGGCTCTCGAAGGTGACGGCCGAGCAGGCCGATACGCTCAACTCGATCGCGCAGAAGCGGTATGCCTTCGCCCAGGACTCGGTCATCCCGCAGCTCGCCGTCAAGCAGGCGGAAGTCGACCGGCTGCGGGCCCAGGCCAAGCTCAAGCTCGCCGAGGCCGACGCGCTCAATGTGCGCGCGGGCATGCGCGGGATCCTGCAGATCGTTCCGGTGGAGGTCGGCGCCCAGATTCAGCCGGGCGCAAACCTTGCCCGCGTGGCCGACCCCTCCCGGCTCAAGGCGGAGATCGAGATCGCCGAGACTCAGGCAAAGGACGTGCAGATCGGCCAGCCGGCCGAGGTCGACACGCGCAACGGCGTGGTCAGCGGCAAGGTCTCGCGCGTCGACCCCTCCGTCCAGAACGGCACGGTCAAGGTCGATGTCGCGTTCACGGGCGACCTGCCCCTCGGCGCGAGGCCCGATCTCTCGGTGGACGGGGTCATCGAGCTCGAGCACCTCAACAACGTGGTCTTCGTCAGCCGCCCCGCGTTCGGCCAGGAGCACTCGACCGCGGGAATCTTCCGCCTGGACGCGAACGGCGTCTACGCGAACCGCGCGCAGGTGCAGCTCGGCCGCAGCTCCGTCAACACGATCGAGATCGTGAAGGGCCTCGAGCCCGGCGACCGCGTCATCCTCTCCGACATGTCCCAGTGGGACGCGCACGACCGGATAAAGCTGAACTGAACGTGAACGACATCCGCTTCGCCCTCCGCCAGCTCGCCAAGGCCCCCGGGTTTGCCGTGATCGCGGTCCTGACGCTGGCGCTCTGCATAGGCGCAAACAGCGCCATTTTCAGCGTCATCCACGCCATCCTCCTGAAACCCTATCCGTGGCCCGGCTCCGACAGGCTGGCCTATGTCTACAACACGTATCCCAAGATGGGGCTTCCCAATGCCGGCGACTCGATCCCCGACTATCTCGACCGCCGCGGGATCACCGGCGTAGCCGACAGCGCCCTGTACACGAGGGTGAGCCTCAACCTGACCGGCGACGCGGAGCCGGAGATGATCACAGGCATGAGGGCCACCCCGTCGCTCTTTTCGACCCTCCAGTCGGCCGCCGCCCTCGGGCGCGTCTTCAACGAGGACGACGCAAAGCCGGACGCCCCGGCCACGGTCGTCCTCAGCCACGCCCTGTGGAAAAACCGGTTCGCCTCCGACCCGTCCATCGTCGGCAGGGCCGTCCGGCTCAACGACCGGCCCGTCACCGTCGTCGGCGTGATGGCGGAGGATTTTTATTTTCCCAGCCCCAGGACCCAGGCCTGGGTGCCGTTCGCTTTCACGCCCGCCCAGCGCGGCGACAATGAGCGCGGGACCGAGTACTCCCAGATGATCGTGCGGCTGAAGCCCGGCGCCTCGATGGAGGGCGTCCAGCTCGAGCTCGACCTGGTCCAGGCTAGAAATGCCGAGCGCCTTCCCGGGAGCCGCGACTTCTGGAAGACGAGCGGGTTTGACGGCCGCATCGCGGGCTTCCTTGAGCAGAACGTGCAGAATGTCCGCGGCATGCTCTGGCTCATCCAGGCGGGCGTGGCCGCCGCGCTCCTGATCGGATGCGCGAATGTCGCCGGGCTGCTCCTTGCGCGGGCCGTGGGGCGGGAGAAGGAGCTTGCGATCCGCACGGCGCTCGGCGCCAGCCGCCTGCGCGTGGTGCGCATGCTCCTGACCGAGAGCCTCGTGCTCTTCCTGGCGGGCGGACTTCTCGGCCTTTTCGTTGCGATATGGAGCATCGACGCCCTCCAGGGCGTGGGGCTTTCGACGCTGCCCCGTGGATTCGGCGTCAGGCTGGACCCCTCGGTCTTCGGCTTCACCCTGGCCTGCGCCGCCGCCGCGGGAATGGTCTTCGGAGCCATGCCCGCCTGGTCCGCGTCCCGGGACAATCCGTCGGCTTCCCTCAAGGAGGCGGGAGGGCGGGGTTCCGCGGGCCGTCGCACCCAGCGGCTGCGCGCAGCGCTCGTCGTCGCCGAGATCGCGCTCGCCGTCATGCTGGTCGCGACCGCCGGCCTCCTCATCAAGAGCTTCGACCGGCTGCAGCGCGTCGATCCCGGCTTTGTCCCGGCGGGCATGATCACGGCGCAGGTGGCGCTCCCGCCGGCAAGGTATGACAGCCCGGAAAGGATCGTGGCGTTCCATGACGCCGTTGTCGCCCGACTTGGCTCCACGTCCGGAATACTCAGCGCCGGGGCCACGGACAGCCTGCCGTTTTCCGGACTCGACAGTTCGGGCAGCTACTCGAGCCCGGACATCGTCCTTCCGCCCGGCGCCCCGGAGCCCCATGCCATGATCCGCTCGGCCGATCCCGGCTACCTGCGCGCCCTGAGACTCACGCTGCTGCAGGGGCGCTGGTTTGGCGACACCGACACGGCGGCGACCCAGCCCGTGGTCGTCGTCGATCGCGTGCTCGTCGACCGCTACTGGAAGGGCCAGGATCCGATCGGCAAACGCATCCAGCGCGGCAACGGGGGCAAGCTCGCCGTCGTCGTAGGCGTGGTCGCGAAGGTGAAGTTCCGCACGCTCGAGGAAAGCTCCGACAAGGAGGCGATCTATTTCCCCCTGTCCCAGCTTCCCCAGCCGATGCTGATGTTCGTCGCGCGGGCGCAGGGCGATCCCGCGGCCCTGGCCGCCTCGGTGCGGGAGGCTGTCCGCGCGGTCGACCCGAATCAGCCGGTCTTCGACGTGAGGACGATGGCCCAGAGGATGGACGACGCGGCGCAGCCGCGCCGCGCGCCCGTCATCCTCCTTTCCGTGTTCGGCGGCCTCGCGGCGATCCTCGCCATGCTGGGTGTCTACGGCGTCCTGGCCTACTCCGTCGCACAGCGCACCTCCGAATTCGGGGTTCGCATGGCGCTCGGGGCCTCGCGGTCCGACATCGCGGCCCTCGTGCTCAAGGCGGGCCTCCTGCTTGTCAGCCTCGGCATCGCCGCGGGGCTTGCGGGCTACCTCGCCCTCAGCAGGCTGGTGCAGACCCTCCTTTACGCCACGCCCTCCACCGACCCGGCCATGCTCGCGTCAGCATCCGTCGCCCTTGGCCTCGTGGCCCTGGGAGCCTGCCTCCTGCCGGCCCTCCGGGCGACGAGGGTCGAGCCGCTGGCCGCCCTCCGGCAGGACTGAACCGGTTCCACCTTCCCGACTCTCAACCCAGCATCATAACAAGGACCCCCAAGCCATGCCACAGCCCCTACTGAAACTCGACAACGTCACCAAGGTTTTCCTCACCGACGAGGTCGAAACCCACGCGCTTTCCGGCATCCACCTTCAGATCGAGAAGGGCGAGTACGTCGCGATCGCGGGCCCGTCCGGGTGCGGCAAGTCCACGCTGCTCTCCATACTGGGCCTTCTCGACACGCCCACGGACGGCACGTATGTGCTGAACGAACGCCCGGTCCAGGGGCTCACTCCGGCCGAGCGCGCCCGCATCCGCAACCGCGAGATCGGGTTCATCTTCCAATCGTTCAACCTCATCGGCGACCTGACCGTGTACGAGAACGTCGAGCTTCCCCTCACCTACCGCGGAATGCCCTCCTCCGACCGGAAGCAGCGCGTCGAGGAGGCCCTCGAGAAGGTCGGCATGGGGCACCGGGCGAAGCACGTTCCCTCCCAGCTCTCCGGCGGCCAGCAGCAGCGCGTCGCCGTTGCGCGCGCCCTCGCAGGCCAGCCCGCCGTGCTCCTGGCGGACGAGCCCACCGGCAACCTGGATTCGAAGAACGGCGACGCCGTGATGGAGCTCCTGCAGAGCCTCCACCGCACCGGCTCCACCATCCTCATGGTGACCCACGACACGCGCTTCGCCCGGCACGCCGACCGGACGGTCCACCTCTTCGACGGCCGCGTGGTGGAGGAGAGCGTGGAATCCAAGGAATGACGGCCGCGCCATCCCCGTGCTTTCCGACCTCAGGTACGCGTTCCGCCAGCTCGTAAAGAACCCCGGCTTCACCGTGGTCGCCCTGCTGACGCTCGCGCTCGGCATCGGCGTCAACACGACGATGTTCAGCGTCCTTAACGCGCTGGTCCTCCAGGCATCGCATGCGCGCGAGCCCAGCAGGATGGTGGCCGTATTTCGCACCTCGCCGCAATCGCAGGAATGGCCGCATTCCCCTGCAAATTTCTATGACTACCAGAGGCAGAACACGTCCTTTGAGCAGCTGGCCGCATTCTCCTGGACCAATTTCAACCTGGCCGAGACCGGGCAGCCCGCGGAGCGCCTTTCGGGGATGTCGGCCTCCGGCGACTTCTTCACGATCTTCGGCATCCCTCCGGCCCTCGGGCGGGTGTTCGGGCCCAGGGACGACGAGGCGGGCGTGGGCCAGGTGGCCGTCCTGAGCAATGGGTTCTGGCGCGCCCACTATGCGGCCGATCCGGGTGTCATCGGCCGCATCGTGCGCATGGACGGCCAGCCGGTCACGATCGTCGGTGTCATGCCGCCGGAGTTCGACAACGTGACGTACTGGGGGCACGTCGACCTGTGGCGGCCGTCCGCGCTCGACGGGCCATCCCGGCAGATACGCAACAACAACTGGCTTCAGGTGCTTGGCCGCTTGAAGCCGGGCGTGACCCTCGGCCAGGCCCAGTCCGAGGCCGACGCGATCGCCGGCCGGCTCGCCCGTGATTATCCCCAGAATAACGCCGGCATCGGCCTTCGTCTCTCGCCGTGGAGCGCCGTGACGACCGGCGATCTCAGCCGTCGCATCTCGTGGCTTTGCATGGGGCTGGCGGGGTTCGTGCTCCTGATCGCCTGCGCGAACCTCGCGAACCTTCAGCTGGTGCGAATGACGGCGCGGATCCGCGAACACGCCGTACGGATCGCCCTCGGGGCGTCCCGGATGCAGCTGATCCGCCAGCTCCTCGTCGAAAGCGTCCTGCTCTCGGCGGTGGGAGGGGTGCTCGGCATTTGGGTCGCATCCTGGGGCGCCAAGCTCATCGGCGGCGAAGTCTACATCACCGGCGTCCAGGGGCTGGACCTGCCGATCAACGGGAATGTCCTGTCCTTCACCCTCCTGGCCTCGCTGGCGACCGGCATTGCCGTGGGGACGATCCCCGCCTGGATCGCCTCGCGCACCGACGTCAACGCGGCGCTGAAGCAGGGCGCGCGGGGTTCTAGCGGCGACCGCTCCCGGCACCTTTTCCGCCAGGCCCTGATCGTTTCCGAGCTGGCCCTCGCACTGATCCTGCTCACCGGCGCGGGCTATTTTGTCCGGGGCATGCAGCGCGCGGTCCGTGCCGACCAGGGGTGGCGGCCGGACGGGCTCGTGATCGCGTCGATCTCGCTCCCGTTCAACCCGAGCTACACGACCGATGCCCAGTGCCGCGCGTTCTTTGACAAGCTGGGCGCGAAGCTGGCCGGGCTGCCGGGCGTCCGGCAGTCCACGGTCTCCGCGTACCTCCCCGTCTCGGGGTTCTGGCGGAGCTCCGGCATCGCGGTCGAGGGCCGGCCGGCGGCCGCCCGGGGCAAGGAGCCCCTCGTCTATTACAACTCGGTGAGCCCGGGCCATTTCGACACCCTGGGCATGCGCCTGATCCGCGGGCGGGAATTCACCGACGCGGACCGCGCCGATTCGCGCAACGTCGCGATCATCAATGAGACGATGGCCTCACGGCTGTGGCCCGGCGGGGACCCCCTGGGCAAGCGGATCGGGGACCCCGACCCGGCGCATCCCGACTGGCTGGAGATCGTCGGGGTCGTGAACGATGTCCACTCCACGATCGAGATCGTCCGCAGGCCCGACACGCCCTTCCAGGTCTACCGCCCCCTGGTCCAGACTCCCTCCCAGTTTGTCCACTGGTTCAACGTGGCCGTCCGCAGCACCGTCCCCGAGGCCACCGTGGGATCCGCACTGCGCGCCGCGGTGCAGCAGATCGACCCCGACCAGCCGGTCTACGCCATCGTCTCCGCGCCCGAGTCGATGAAGCAGATGACGGAGGGCCTGTCGCTGACCGGCCAGATCCTCGGTGTCTTCGCGCTGATCGGCCTGGGGCTCGCCGCCGTCGGCATCTACGGCGTGATCGCCAACCTGGTGGCCCAGCGCACCTCGGAGATCGGCATCCGCATGGCCCTGGGGGCGCAGGCGCACGACGTCCTCTGGCTGGTGCTCGGACAGGGCGTCCGCCTCGCGTGCATCGGCACGGCCATCGGGCTCGTCTGCTCCTGGGGGCTCGTCCGCCTCCTCATCGCGATCATTCCCGCAATACCGGGGGGCGACCCCGCGTCCGTCGCGGCGGTGGCCGCACTGCTGGTCGCGGTCGCTCTGTTCGCCTGCTGGCTTCCCGCGCGGCGGGCGACCAGGGTGGACCCCATCATCGCTCTCCGGTCGGAATAGCCCGTCCACGGCATCGCGGCGACCCGTCCCCTGCTCAATGACATGAGGCTCGCCGTCACCGGCACCGCCATCGGGCTCGGCCTGGCCTTCGCCCTCACCCGGGTGCTCAGCATGGCCATGTCGAATCTCCCGGGACAGGACCCGCTCCTCGTCGGCGGCATGGCCCTCCTCCTTCTGGCCGCCACCCTGCTCGCCTGCTGGCTGCCGGCGCGGCGCGCGACACGCATCGACCCGATCGTCGCCCTTCGGGACGAGTAGCCCCTACCCCGCGAGCACCTCGCGCGCCCGCGCCAGGGCGTCGTCGAAATGCGCGCGGATGTTGGCGCGCCCGATCCTGTCGATGAAGCCGGCCTTCGCCATCATCTGGAGGGGCTGGCGGTGCGGGCCGCTCAGGACAAGCACGCCGCCGGCGGCCTGGATCCTCTCGCAGATGCTCTCGAGGGCGTTGAGCGCCGTGAGGTCCATCGCCGGGACGAGCTGCATCCGGAGGATGAGCACGCGGGGAAGCTCCCCAAACCTCTCGAGCGCGTCCTCCATCTTCTCGGCGGCGCCGAACAGCAGCGGCCCGAAGATCCTGTAGACGACGACGCCCTCCGGGATGTCCTTGCCGTGCGCCACCTGCTCCTGCGTCTCCAGCTCGTCGCTCGCCGTGACGCGTGCGACTTCCGTCGTCTCGGAAATGCGCCTTATGAAGAGGATCGCGGCGAGCACCATGCCGACCTCAACCGCGATGACCAGGTCGAACACCACGGTCAGCGTCATCGTCGCGACGAGGACCAGCGCGTCGCTTCCCGGCATCTGGCGCATGCGCGCGAGCTCGTGCCATTCGCCCATGCGCAGCGCGACCATGACGAGGACCGCCGCGATCGCCGCCATCGGGACAAACTGCCCGTAGCGGGAGAAGGCGAGGACGATCACCAGGAGCGTCGCCGCGTGCACCATCCCCGCCACCGGCGTGGTGCCGCCGCTGCGCACGTTCGCGGACGTCCGGGCGATCGCCCCGGTCGCCGGCAGGCCGCAGAAGAACGGGCACACGATGTTCGCGATGCCCTGCGCGATGAGCTCGGTGTTCGCGTCATGCCTATCGTTGATCAGCCCGTCCGAGACGACGGCGGACAGGAGCGACTCGATCGACCCGAGGAGCGCGATGGTGACGGCGGGGGCCAGGAGTCCCCGGATCCGCTCGATCGACACCAGCGGCATCGTGAAGGGCGGCAGCCGGGACGGGATCGCCTCGGGCCCGAAACGGGTCCCCACCGTGGCGACGCCGTGCGAGTGCGTCCATCCGAGGAGCGCGACGGCGGCGCTCGCGGCGACGGTGGCGACGACGATTCCCGGAAGGCGCTTCCATCCGAACCGCGGCCAGAAATAGATCAGAAGCGCGCTCGCGGCCGCGATGGCCGCGGCGGTGGGGTTCATGTCGGGGATGTGCCGGAGCAGCCACGGGATCTTCTCCAGGAACGCCCGCGGCGCGGGCTCCGCGGCCCCGATCCCAAGAAAATCCGGCGCCTGGCTCACCATGATCGAGATCGCGATGCCGGTCGTGAACCCGCTCGTCACGGGATAGGGGATGAACTTGATCACGGTTCCCATGCGCGCGAACCCCATGGCGATGAGCATCCCGCCGGCCATGATCGTCGCGAGGAGAAGCCCATCGTAGCCGTACCGCTCCACGATCAGGAGCACGATCGGCATGAAGGCGGCCGTGGGGCCCGCGATCTGGACCCGGCTGCCGCCGAGGGCCGACACGATGAATCCGGCTATGATCGCCGTGAAAAGCCCGACGGCCGGTGGTGGGAACGGCATGGGGGTCCCGGCAGGGATGCTCGCGACGCCAAGGGCAAGGGAGAGGGGCAGCGCAATGAGGCCGACGGTGACCCCGCCCATCAGGTCGCCCACCAGCCTCTCGCGGGTGTATCCCCGCAGCACCCCGAGGCTGCGCGGCTTGAAGACGCTCATGGCTCCCCCCTCATGTCGTGGCGGTGGATCGCATGGTGTGCATCGGCGCGCTCCCATTTAGCAAAAGCGGGACCGCCGCGCAAGGAGCCAAGGAGAAGCGGCCCGGGCGAAGCTTGACCCGGGGCCGCCCGTGCCGGCGCCCGATCCCGCCCGCGGGCAAAAACCCCCGTTGACGGCGGCGAAAAACTGGCAACGTTAAGTCCCGGATGCCACGCCGGAAACAGAGACACCCCGCACTGCTGACGCGTGCCGTCGCGTCGCTGGCGATCTCCCTGGTGCTGGCGCTGACCATTCTCGCCGCGAGCCCGGAACTGCACGAGCGACTGCACGGCCACGCCCCGCCTGCCGCCGGCGCCGCGCACCACGCCCCGGGCGCATCCGATGGCGGCCGGGCCGGCGACGACGAGGACGGGTGCGTCGTTACCCTCTTCGCCCAGGGCCTCGTCCTTCCCGTCGCCCTCCTTGTCCTCGCCCTGGCCGGGCGGACGCTGCGCCTGCCCGATTTCAGCCTCGCCGACCGGGTGTTCCCGGCGGCGCCCCGCTACCTGCGGC
>Ga0302225_10000450_pt1 | contig 30217 bp, 15 predicted proteins | sample II_Palsa_E3_2_FD_193515 | JGI IMG/M metagenome (GOLD analysis project Ga0302225, IMG submission 193515) | Peat permafrost microbial communities from Stordalen Mire near Abisko, Sweden - II_Palsa_E3_2 | ecosystem: Environmental > Terrestrial > Soil > Palsa > Peat permafrost | place: Sweden...
GACGTCTACGTCGCCCTCACGCACCGGCCCCTTCCCGTGGGGCCGGCGGTGGCGGCCGTTGCCCCGGGCGATATCCTCGACCTGCCTCTGCCCGCCGAGCACTGGGTGCCCCCCGGGCTGGTCCCGTTGAAGCTGAACCTAAAGCATTTTGGAAGGGTGCCCTCTTGGGAGGGAGCAGGCTCAAGCGGCGGCACGTTCGTGCCGATTCTGAGTTTTCGGTTCATCGCCGAATGCACCCCGGTCATCCTCCTGGGCCTGCCTTTCGGCCTCTGGCTCGCCTTCAGGCGGCCGCAGCCCGTCCTGGGGGCCCTCGTGCTGCTGGCCGCGTTGTCGGTGCTTCCCCCCATATTCCTTGATTGGGGGTTCCGGTCCACGGATTTTCTGCGCTTTTTCACGGGAGCATTCTCGTTTTCCGCGCTCCTTCTGGGCTGGTTTGTCGGCTACCTGTGGAGGCTGGGCGCCGTCGCGGCGCGCGTCGGGGCGATTGCCATCTGCTGCTGCGTGATGGTTAATCCGTTCGTCATCGGCCTGCTCGGCCTAAGGGGTTCGACCTTCGCCGCGGTGCAGGACGTGAACCAGTCCGCCGGCTCCCTGAGAAGCGCCGCGATCGCCCAGGAAAAGGCCTCTCATCCGGCGGAAACAGCCGCGCCGGCGCCGGCTAGCCCGGTCGCCGCCCCATCGCTATCCCCGTTGGAAAGGCGCGCGGCCGCATTTGCGAAACTCGCGGAGGAGGCCAGGCGGTACCTCTACCCGCTGACGCAGGGTCGGGATCGCGCCATCGTCATTGTGCCCGTCGACACGGTCCCCCCCACCGAGGTGTTTCCCGAATGGCTCAAGTTTGCCACGCTCATCCACGTCCAGCTGCCGATCGGCTGGTACTGGAGCGACTCGTTCTACGCGGGGTTCTACCGGGAGGCGGTAACCAAGCTCACGCCCGCGAGCGTGAACGTCCTGGACGCGCACTGGATCATCGCCACCAACCTCTTCGGTGCCGAGCCCCCGCCCGAAGCGGTTCTTCGGGCGCTCCGCGACCCCCGCCGATTTGTCTTCGCCCGCTCGTTTGTCACCGATCACTACTACCTGAACATCTATCGCGCTTCGAGCTTCGGCGGCAATCCGGCCCGCGAAGAAGACGAATGACGCGCAAACAAAGCGCGCCGGGTTGCGCGCACCCGCCGTGATATCCCCCTCCGCTGTCTCACGCCGGAAGGTTCCTGTCCCGATTTTGATCGGGGCGAAAGTCGCCCTGGCGGCCGCACTGCTTTATTTTGTCCTGTCCAAGATCAACATCGCGGAGGCCGCGCAGCGCCTGACCCAGGCCCTTCCCTCCTCGCTGATCGCCGGCGCCTTGCTCGCCCTTTCGATTCCGGTGGTGCTGGCGATGCGGTGGTGGGTGCTTGCCCGGCCGGTTGTCAGCTGGCCCGATGCGTTGGGCTTCACATGGATCGGGTCCTTTTACAGCCTGATCCTGCCTGGCGCCGTATCCGGCGATGTCGCCAAGGGCAGCCTTCTTGCCTTGAAGAGCACGGGCGCGCGCCAAGCCGCCCTTCCCGCCTCCATTCTGACGGACCGCCTGGTGGGTTTCGCCGTCATGCTGTCCTTTTTCTGCCTGAGCAGCCTGCTCGTCCTGAGAACAGCCGCATCGCCCGAACTGGCGCGCTTCGCCCTTCCGGCCGCGGGCGCCGGGGCGGCCGCCGTAGGCGCCCTGCTCCTTGGCTGGACCAAGGCGTGCCAACGGCTGGTGATGGCCGTCCTTGCCTACCTGCCGTGGGCTGCGGCCCGCTCCAAATTCACAAAGTTTGCAGAGGCCACCTTCGCCTACGCCCGGCAGCCCGGACGCCTTTGGCAGGCGGCGGCGCTGAGCGTCGTCGCACAGGGCCTGAGCGTGGCGATGTATATCGCGCTGCTGCATTCGCTCAGAATTCATTTCGGCCTGATTCCGGCCTTCGCCCTCTATTCCATAATCTCGGTGCTGGGACTGGCGCCGATCACCTTCGCCGGGATCGGCCTGCGGGACTGGTTCGCCGTGGGGTTCTTCTCCGCCTATCACCTGCCTGCCGAGGCCGGCGTTGCGTTTGCGTGGCTTTGCCTCGCGATGAGCATTCTGCAGGCGGTCATAGGTGGCCTCTGGCAGTTCGTGATCTTCCTGTCCCGGCCCCCTGCTGCGGCCGCTAGCCCATGATAAGCGTTCCCGATTCCATCATACGGCGCGTGGTGGCCACCTATGGAACCACCTATGAGGCCATCTCCAAGATCCCGGCCGACAAAGGCGGCCGCGACGTGCTGGACGAGGAGAAAGTCCGAGACCAAACCGCCCTTTTCTGCCGTTCCTTTGACATGAAGGCCGCCGACTTGCGGGGAAAACGGCTGCTCGAGGTAGGCAGTGGGTTCGGAATCTTCCTGGCGGTGCTCCGACGAGACTACGGGGTGGAAAGCTATGGCATCGAGCCGTCTGCCGGCGGATTCGATTCCAGCCGCGCCCTCGCCCACGAGATCCTCGAAAGCTATGGCCTCGACCCATCGATCGTGACGGATGCCAAGGGTGAGGACCTTCCCTACCCCGACGGCAGCTTCGATCTGATATTCTCCTCAACCGTGCTGGAGCATACCGAGGATCCTGAGCTCGTGCTGGATGAGGCCATTCGAGTGCTTAGGCCCGGCGGCAGGATGCAGTTCGTTTTTCCCAATTACGGCGCATTTTTCGAGGGCCACTATGCCCTTCCGTGGATACCCTATCTGAGCCGCACGCTCGGCAAGCTTTGGATCCGTCTTTGGGGCCGGGATCCCGCCTATGTGGACACGCTTCAGCTAACGAATTATTTTCGTGTCAGGCGGTGGCTCCGCGACCGGCGTGACATCCGCGTCATCAGCTACGGCGAGTCGATATTCCGAGAACGCATGTTGGGGCTTGAATTCAAGACCTGGGCGGGCCTCGGCACGGTGAAGCGCTGGCTGGACGTCGCCCATCGGCTGCACGTCGTCCGGCCGCTCACCTGGCTTCTCCTCCGGCTGAAAAGCTTCGACCCGATCATTCTCTCCGTGGTGAAGCGGCCAGCCGAGGAGGGAATCCCGGCACCGGACAACCGCCGAATATACGAAGTGCGCTGGACGGACTGGACGGACATGAAGGTCTACGGCCCCACCAGCCGATGGCTGCGCGCGCTGATCGGCGACCACCTGCGCCGCCTTGTCCCCACAGGCCAGCCCGTCCGGGTGCTCGACGTGGGCTGCGGCGAGGGGACAACAACCGACTTTCTGGCGGCGCGCATAAGATCCTGCGATGTCGTGGGCATCGATCGCTCGGAGATGGGCGTCCAATGCGCGCGCAGCCGCTACCGGCGATCCAACCTCAGCTTCGTCCGGCAGGAGGGGACCGCGGGCTTCCCGGACGGCGCGTTCTACCTGATCACCTGCTTCGAGGTGCTGGAGCACGTGGAGGATTGGCGCGCAATGACGAGGGAGCTGGCGCGGTTGAGCTCGCGCTATGTTCTCGTCTCGTTTCCGACCGGCTGCATGCGGCCCTTCGAGCGCAACGTCGGCCACCTGCGCAATTTCCGCCGGGGACAGTTCGAGCGCTTCGCGCTCTCAATCGGGCTTGAGCCCGTCTCCGTCTACTATGCCGGATTCCCGTTCTACTCCCCTCTCTTCCGCGACGTCTGCAATGTCGTCAACAGCGGCGCCAGTCCGCTGACGATCGGCCATTATTCGAGGTTTCAAAGGCTGATAAGCGCCTTGATTTATGGAGTCTTCCGCCACCTTTCAATGAAGCGGCACGGCGATCAGTTCTGCGGATTGTTCGTCAAGCGGGCAGCGGCGGTTTCCACGGTGCGAAGTCCATGACGCATGCCGCGCCTTCCGTCCAAAGCGAAGAGCGCCCCGACCCTTTCTCCGCGTGCCGCCCCCCGAATGGCCCGCAACTTGCCTTCAAGGGATCTTCTGGTAACAGGGGCGAACCGATAACCGATGGCCGCCCAGACCAAATCAGCCCAGGAATACTATGACAAATTCTGGCCTGAAAATGTGCAGAACCATGCCCAAACCAGGAAATACGTCTTTCAGACCGTTTCGGGGCGGGCTTACAGCCACGCGCTGGATGCCGGCTGCGGGCCCGGAATCTGCTCGGTGGCCCTCGCTGAACTCGCCGAGAGGGTCACCGCGATCGACATCTCCCCGAAAAGCATCGAGACCGCGAGGAAGCAGGCACACGCGCTAGGACATCCCGACATCGAGTTCTCGGTCGGCGACCTCCAGGATCTCGCCATCCCGGGAGATCAGTTCGATCTGGTCTGGTGCTGGGGCGTGGCCACGGACGCCCAGGATCCCGTGAAGGTGATAAACACCCTATTTCGGGTCACGCGGCCTGGGGGCGAGCTTTATCTGGGAATCTACCTCAAGACCTGGCTCTCCCCGATTCATCAGTTGGTCCGCCATGTCTGTCAGCGCTACATGGAGACGCCCCGCAGGAAGAAATGGGTGCTGGACGGATTTGCGGCGCTCACCCGGGTGCTGGTCGCCATCCGCGGGAGCGAGATCAACACCCGGGCGGACAATATCTCGATACAGACCCAGGTCGATGACTGGTACTATGCACCCCACAAGACATTCTACTCCATCGGGGAAACCATCCGGCTGTTCCGGCAAAACGGCTTTGAGGCGGAATGCATCCAGGACCGCGTGGGCCGGATGCGGAGCGCGACCATCTTCGTGATCAAGGGCGTCAAGCGGTGAATGCGACGGGCTGCCGCAGCCGAATGCCTTCGATCGAATCCTAGAGATGCCTCCCTCCGCCCCACCTGATAGCGCGCGGACGGAGCGGTCGTGTTCGACCGCCCTCGCATGGCTTGGCGGGTTGATGGCGGCTTCGCTCGCGTGGGCGCAGTTCCGCGGATTCGACATGCTCGACGGAGCATTCTACTTCCTGCTTTACCAGGATCCGGCGGACAATTCCGACACACAGACGCGGTTTCACCTCCTCGCGCGCCCGATATGGTTCCTCTGCCGCCAGAATATCGTCGCTTTCAGATTCGCCACCCTCGCGCTGGCGTCGATCGCATGCTGGTTGTTCTGGCGGGCATTGAGAAGACTGCTGCCGTGCCCGGAAACCCCATGGCTTTGCTGGTGGCCGCTGTGGCTGGCGGCCATGGCGGGGCTGACGTGGGTTCCCGTCGCGCTCACCTACAACTCGATCGCCATGATCCTCGGTGTGTTCGCGCTGGCGGTCGTCCTGTCTTTTCTCCCACCTCCGGCCGCCGGAGCGGCGCAACGGTTGCTCCGATTGCCAATGGCCCTGCTGCTGGCCGCCCTTCTCTATGGCGTATACCTTGCGAAAGCTCCCGCCGCGGCCGCTCTGGCCGGAAGCACCTACGCCCTCCTCTGCTTTGATCCGCGCCTCAATCCAAGACTGCGCCGGTTCCTCCTCATCGCGGGGGCCTCGATAATCGCCGTGGTCGCGGGGGCTGCGGTCTTCGTCGTCACACGGCCGGGTTTTGGACCCAATAAGATATTCCTGGTCAATGGCTTGTTGTTCACTCCGAAGCTGCTCTACGCCATCATTGGGAGGTATTGGACCGAGATTCGCCACCTGCTCCCGTCCGTGCGCGGGGATTTCATCTGGACGGTTGCCCCGGTGATTTTGGCCGTCTTGAGCCTGCTCCTCGGCGCATCCGGCACTCATCGGATGCGAAGCTGGCCGGCAGCCAGCCTGGTTCTCCTGTTCGCCGCGCTGGCCGGCGCACTGCTATTCAGGGGGCTTTGGGACGGCAGCTTCGCCGCCGCCGTGAGCGGCGAAGCCGCGCGCTTCTACTTCCTGCTTTGGGGATCTCTGCTGCCTGTCTGGATTGTCAGTCTCTGGCGGACGGCCGGGACGAAATCTCAGGTGACACCCCAGCAGGCGGCCTGGGTGATCATCCTGTTGGTTCTGCCGCTGATCGGCTCCTTTGGCAGCACCAACACCGTCTACGTATCCGCGCTTCACGAGACCGTCTTCTGGGCCGCGGGCCTCCTGCTCGTCGCCGATCCGATCGCCGCGGCCTTCTCCTCGCCTTGGTTTAGGCCGGGGATGGCGGTCCTCATTTCCGTTGCGGCCGCCGGCCAGGTTTTTTCCGGCCATTTCCTGCGGCCCTACATGTACCAGCCAAGCCTCTGGAAGCAGACCGAAAGCGTCGAAATCGGCTTCCCTGCCACCAGGCTCAAGATAGACCCCGCCCTGGCAGGATTCATCCGCGAGGTGCGGACGGCGCTCGATGCGAACGGGTACAAGCCCGGCGAGGACGTTTTCGGCTTCTTCAACGTCCCCGGCGTCATCTTCGCCATCGGCGCGAGGGAGCCGGGCGCCCCGTGGTACTTTGGAACCTGGTACCACCAGGATAACGTCGACGAGATGAAGCTCGAGCGCGTGCCCCTGAAGCGCCGCCAGGATGCCTGGATCGTCACCCAGGCGGATGTTCGGCAATTTCGGCCGCAATTCCTCAAGTGCGGGATCGATTTTCCCGACGGCTACAAGAAGATAGCCCAGACCACCAACCCCACCACCGGACTTGAAATCGGAATCTGGAAGCCCCGCAGCCGGCCCTGACCCATCTGCCCCGCTCCTGACCGAGGCGATACGCTGGCTCGTCCTCCTCGTCGTCACGCTTTGGCTGGTTCACCCGTATTTTGCGCCCCGACTGATCGGCACCGGCGACGCGCTTTGGTATCACCATTCGTTGGCTGACGCCGTGACGCAGTTTCGCGCGGGCGTCTTTCCGGTCTTTGTCGGCCAGTCTGATTACTCCTTCAACGGATCGATCTATCCGCTGCGCGCCGCGCCCTATTACCAGTACCTCGCGGGGCTGCTAGATCTCCTCACGGGCCGACGCCTCGGGTTCTTCGCCCTGGAGCACCTCACGGCGATCGTGAGTTTCCTCGCCGGCGCATTCGCCAGCTATTGGGCCCTCGTCTGGATAGCCCCCCGGCACCGCTGGACGGCGACCGCGCTCGCCCTGCTCTACGTGAGCTGTCCCGGCGTCGCCGGGCTGTTTTATGCCCAGGACCTGTACATGAGCGGAATGGCGCTTCCATGGGTTCCGTTCGCGTTCGCCGCCCTCGTGCGATCGTTCGACGACGGAGGCCTGAAGCCTCTGGCGATCCTAGCCGCCAGCCTTGCCGCGTTGTGGTGGGCGCATTCGCCCATTGCGCTTTGGGCCACCATGATTGCGGGCCTCGGCCAGCTCGTCCGTCTCCTTGCTCATCGGCCCAATCGCGCCGGCTTCGCGCGCGCCGGCTGCGCCGCCGCCATTTTCTGCGCGCTGGCGGCCTACCCGATCGTGTCCGTGTTCCTGCTGCGCACGCCAGGCGAGTCGATCGTTCCCTACATCATGGACCGCGAGGCGCTGCTCCAGGTCGTGCGCGGTTCCTTTCCGTCGTCCCTCCAGCCGATCAACCTGGCTCTTCCCATCCTGAGCTATCTGCAGCTGGGCTATGGCCTGTGGCTCGTCCTGGTCGCCAGCGCAGTGGCATGGATGCTCCGCCCACGTCTGCTGGCGGTCGGCATCCTGCTCGCGGCGGCCGCATTCCTGCTTCTCCTCCTGTTCCCGGTGCCGTGGATAACGCGGTTTCTCTGGTACAGCTTTCCAGAGACGCTCGTCGGCATGACCCTCTATTGGCCCATGCAGCGTTTCTACATCCTCATTGCCGGCGCCGCGATCGTCTGCTTCCAGCGCCTGCTGGCGGGCGTCCCTCCGGGCGGGGCTCCGTGGCGCGCCGCGCTGAATGGGGGCCTGCTCGCAGCGACGCTCTGGAGCGTCTCCGAGGCCGCCAAGTTCATCGAGATGACCCGGCTTCAGAGCGACACCGTCGCCGACTCGCGACGCTGGTCCCGCCTCGAAAACGTCGCCGTCCAGCGCCACACCTACGGCCTCTTCTCCAGGCGGCCGGCATACTTCACCCACGGCGTCGTCGAGCCCCGCATGGAAGCCCGCCTGCTTGATCCCGCAACCGGGCGCGTCGTCGCCTCCAATTACGACCTCGGCCGCGCCCAGCCCCCGCAGGAGGATTTTCACGGGAAGATCGACGCCAATCCCGGGATCCTCGACCTCAGTCCCCCGCTCACTCTCCGTTCGGGCGAACACTACCTGCTGACCTTCGACTTTGCGCGACCGGACACCACCGGCCTTCTCCAGATCATAGGCCCCGATTTCTACCGTGAATATGAACTCCCCATCTCGGGCGAATCGAAGTCTTTCGGCAGCGCCCGGGAATCCGAGAAGTCCATCACGCTTTGGACCACCGTGCCGGGTTCCGAGACCGTCAGCCTGCGCTTCATTCCGACGGCGGCGCATGCGACGCCGAGCGAATTCATCCCGTTTGCAAGATATCGGCTGCAGCGGATCGACGACCGGTCGCTGCCGGTGCGCGTCCGTTCGCTCATCCCCTACCGCGCCACCGTGCGAAGCCCCGAGGCCGCGCTGCTCGAGAGCCCGCGCATGTTCGTTCCGGGATACGCTGCGACCGTCAATGGGGCTGCCGTCGCGGTGCGCAAGTCGCCTGAAGGCCTGGTCGCCTTCCCGGTGCCGGCCGGTGAAAGCGGCGTCGAGCTGCGATTCGCCGGGCCTCCCCTCCTCCACCTGGCGTTCTGGCTCAGCGCCGCCGGCTGGGTTCTCGCCACGCTCTGGCTGGCCTCGCAGTTGATCGCGGGATTTCGGCGCGCGCGCGCATAGGTCCAGCAGTTCGGGTTGACTCCAACCCGGTGTCCGTGCGGAGGTTCTGGCGCCGTTATGAGCGCCCAAGGCCAATCCCAGCCTATTTCAGGCATCACCCGAAAACGGGACCTTTGGTGGCAATTCACCGTGCGCGCGGTCGAGTCCCGCTACCGCGGAAGCTACCTCGGGATCCTCTGGGCGGTGCTCAACCCTCTTCTCATGCTCGGCATCTATTTTGCCGTCTTCGGCATCATCTTCACCGGACACTATGGGGTCCTCCGGGATGAGACGCCCACGGATTTCGCGATGGCCATGTTCCTCGGCCTCACCCTTTACCAGCTGATCGCGGAGACCCTGGGGGCGTCGCCGCTCCTCATCATTGGAAATGCCAACCTCGTGAAGAAGGTCGTATTCCCGCTGGAGATTCTTCCCCTTGCGCAGTCGGGCAGCCTTTGGTTCAATCTGGCGATCGGCCTCCTGCTGGCGCTCGGGGGCTCGCTGATCTTCGGGCGGGGTTTGAGCCCCGTCGGACTCGCGTGGCTGCCGGTGATCCTGATCCCGCTCCTCATGCTCTCCGCCGGGCTAGCCTGGCTCTTCGCGGCCCTCGGAGTCTTTTTCCGAGACCTTGCGCAGGCGATGCCCTTCGTTGCCCAGGTCATCCTGTATTCGAGCGCCGTCTTCTATCCGGTGAGCCGCATACCGCCCAATGTCTGGGCCATCCTGAAATGGAATCCTTTCCTCCAGACGGTGGTCCTCGCCCGGGAAGTGGTGCTCTGGGGGCTGCCGGTCAATGTATACCATCTGGGATACACCTATGTCGCGGGCTTCGCGGTGCTGGCCGGCGGCCGGTGGGTGTTCCTCCGGCTCCGGCCCGCCTTCGCCGATGTGATCTAAGGGACCGACCCGAACGCATGTCAAACGAGCCGCTCATCCAGGCCAGCGCCCTTACAAAGGCATACCGGATCTGGGACAACCCGTCCTCTCGGCTGACGGCACCCCTGCTGGAGGCCGCCGCGAGGCTGTTCCCCGGCAGATCCTCCCCCCATCGGGCCCTCTCGGGTCGGGCCTCCCGGAAATACAGGGACTTCTATGCGCTGCGGGATGTCAGCTTTTCAATCGCCCGCGGGGAGGCGACCGGAATCATCGGGCGCAATGGGTCCGGCAAGAGCACCCTCCTCCAGCTGATCGCGGGGACGCTGTCGCCGACATCCGGCTCCGTTCGCGTCAACGGCAGGGTCTCGGCGCTCCTCGAGCTCGGGAGCGGGTTCAACCCGGAATTCACGGGGCGGGAGAATGTGTTCCTGAACGGCGCGATCTACGGGTTCACCCACGGGGAGATGACGACGCGGATGGATGAAATCACCGCGTTTGCCGACATCGGCGACTTCATCGACCAGCCGGTGAAGACCTATTCCTCGGGCATGATGATGAGGCTCGCGTTCGCCATCGCCGTGAACGTGCAGCCGGATCTCCTGATCATCGACGAGGCCCTCGCCGTCGGGGACGTCTTCTTCTCGCAAAAGTGCTTTCAGCGGATCCGCGAGATCGTGCGGCGCGGCGCCACCCTCATTTTCGTCTCCCACGACATGGGCGCCGTGCAGTCGCTCTGCGGGCGCGCGATCCTGCTGAGCCAGGGGGCCATGATGTTTGACGGGGCCCCCGAGGACTGCGTCAGCCGGTACTTCAACCTGCACAGGCCCGCATCCGGGTCGGGCGGATCCGTCCCCGGGAAGCATCCCCCCGTCGACCCGGCGGCTCGCGCCGCGGTCCTGGCCGGCGATATCCTTGCCGCCGCGAAGTCGCGCCACGGGGACCGGGCGCTCGAACTCGCGGCGGCCGTCGTGGTCGATGGGCACGGCGCGGCCGGTTGGGACTTTGAAATGACCCACCGCGTCTCCGTGCGGGTGCTCCTCAGGGCAAATGCCGACATCAAGAGGCCCTCTGCGGGCATCCAGGTCCATGACCGGATGGGAAACCTTGTTTTTGCCGCCGGAACCCCCCAGCTGCGCTTCGCGCTTCCGGCGCTGGCGAAGGGCGAGGAAGTCATGCTCGAGTTCCGGGTGACGCTCAACCTCCAGCCTGGCGCCTATACTCTTTCGATAGACGCCGCCGAGTTCGACGAGGAAAATCCAAACGTGGGAGTCTTTTATGACCGAATCGGCGGCCTGGGGCCGCTGAACGTGGCGCACCATGGTGCGGGAGCCCTTCCCTTCTACGGCATCGCCCAGCTCCCGATGGACATCGGCTATCTCTAGGCGATGAGCGACACCTCCACCGAACGGGCTTGCTGGTGCGGACATCCGGCGCTTGAGCCGTATTCAGACGAGTACCGGGTCTGCAGGGCATGCGGGACGCTGGTGAGCCGCGCGCCCCGGACCGCCGGCCTTTACAACCAGGAATACTGGACCGAGCGCCAGACCCAGCACCACGGGCTGCCCGCCATCGGGGAGCGCGCGCGGCTGGACCTTCCGGGGCGCTGCACCCACTGGCTTGCGCGCCTGCTCGCCGTCCGGCTGCCGCCGGCGCGCGTGCTCGAGGTGGGCTGCGCCCACGGGGGTTATGTCGCGCTGCTCGGCTGGGCCGGATACGAGGCCACGGGGACCGAACTGAGCCCCTGGGTGGCGAGATTCGCCAACGAGACGTTCGGCGTGACCGTGCTCGCGGGCCCCATCGAGAGCCAGCCGTTTCAGCCCGGAAGCTTCGACATCATCATCTTGAACGACGTCATCGAGCACCTCGCGGATCCCGTCGCCACCCTGGGGCATTGCGCCACGCTCCTCGCGAAGGACGGCCTTTTTGTCATCCAGACGCCGGAGTACATCGAGCATCTCGGATACGAGCAGCTCAGGGCCTCGAATGACCTTTTTCTCAAGCATATGGACAGGAACAACGAGGAGCACCTGTACCTGTTCAGCCGGCGCTCGGCGGGGATATTCTTTTCAAGGATCGGCTTTGCGCACCTCGATTTCTCGGCGCCGGTCTATTCGTACGACATGTCGTTCGTCGCCGGCAGAGGTCCGGTACCATCCACGGATACCGCGTCGGCGGATGAGGCTCTCGCCCGCAGGCCCGTGGGGCGGCTTGTGCTGGCGCTTCTCGACAAGGCCCGCGAATCCGCGGACCGCTGGTGGGCTGTCCAGCGCCTTGAAGGCCGGAAGGAGTAGGCGGCCGGAATCGGATTCCGGCCAGCGGGCCTGCGCTACCTGAGTTCCGCCCGGGCGGACCCGATGATCCTGCCGCTGAACTTGGCCCCGCAGCTCGATGCCCCGATCGAGTTCCTTCCTATCACCACCGTCTCGGCCGGAACATCGTAGGAGGACGCCTTGGCCTCGTAGACCTTCTTGCCGTCCAGGATCAACTCCAGTTCGCCCGCCGCGTCGGACCACCGAGACGCCAGGATGCCGGCCGGCCGCTCGGCGGCGGGGAAAAAGGAGCCGAGCCGGACCTCGAGCGTCTGCGCCACGCCGGGCTTGATCTCCACCGGTTCGCTCGTGGGACCCCCGTATCCCCAATGGTCCAGCGAGAACGTGACATGGTTGGAATCCAGGTAATTGACGGCGAGCACGTCGCCCCGGCCGGTGAACCCGCTCGAGAGGATGGGCTCGCTCGCGCCCGCCTGGCCGGCGGGAAACACGAGGGAGATGACGAGGGGGCCGACCGGGGCCGCCTTCGGCGCCGCGTTCCAATCCTTGGCAAGGCGCCGCGTACCGAGGACCTCGCCGGAAAACCTCCGTCCGAAGGCGGCCTGGCTTGAGGTGCCGGAGCCGATCGACGGCTCGAGCGAAAACGGCGGATAGAACTGCTGCGTCGTGTCGATCACCTGGGTCCCGTCGAGGCTCACCTTCAGGCGCTCGCTGAACCCCTCGATCGCCTTTGCGGGAATGCCGTCGAAATAGGGGTCGCCGAGCGGGGGATAGAGGGGCGGCATGTCGACCGTGATGCGGTGGGGCCGGCCGTAATCGACCGGAATCGCCTCCGTCACCGGCCCACTGTAGCTGGTATGCTCGAAGCCTATGATGACTTTGTCGCCGGCGATGTAGTACAGGTAAAGGTAGTCCGACAGGAAGTCGGAGCCCGTGATGACGAGCGGCTCCAGCTTTCCCACCTTGTCAGCCGGGAGTTTCACGGTGATTTCCAGCGGCCCGTAGGTTCGCCCCGAAAAGCGGTCCAGGAGGTGGCGCGGAAAATCGAATGCATGGACGAGGCGCCGGAAGATGGCCGGGTTGTTGATGCGCAGGAACTCGTTGTGCCCGAATGACGCGAAAAGGTTGAAGAGGACGGACCAGGCCAGAAGCACCCAGCAGCCCGCGATGACGGCCGTGCCGGTCGGCCCGGCAAGACGGCCCGCAAGCCCCCAGAACCCAATGACGCCCAGGATCACCAGGCCCGGGAGGAAATCGACCATGTACCGGTTGGCGGCGAACTGGAACGTGAAGATGACCGCGGCGACGGCGAGCGATGCGATCGCGACGCCCGCGGCGAACAGCCTCAGCCTCGGGCGGTGCGCGCAGGCAAGCGGCGACGCGAGCGCGAGGAGCACGAACGGGATGTTGGGGAAGATGCCATAGGGGTCCTCGACCCCCGTGTACCCGGCGGGCATCGGCGGCAGGGAGGCTACCCGGACAAACGGGAAATAGGCGCTCAGGTGGGCAGGGGCAAAAAGGTAGGCCCTGCAGTTGAACCAGACAAAGGACGGGCTGAAGTGCGTGCTGTTCGACTCGTTCGCGCCCGAAAAGGCGAAGTGATATCCAAACTCGAACGGGCTGTCGAAACGAAGGTCGTTGTAGAGCAGGAGGCCCGCGGTCACGAGGCCGACGGGAAGGATGGCCGCGCACGCGCGCGCGATCCGGGAGGGGCCGCCGCCTTCGGAGGCGGCGTCCGGCCGCAGCCCGAGCAGGACCGGGACCAGCAGGCACGCGGCCCCGAAGAGGTAGGTGGCGCGCGAGGCGATGGCGAGGCCGTAGCACAGGCTCGCGAAGGCGAGCCAGCCCAGCTTTCGCTCCTTGTGGAGGGATTGGTAGAGGCAGAGCAGCGAAAGGAGGAAGAACGCGTCCGCGCAGGATACCGCGACCTCGTAGACCTGCTGGCGCCGGAGCAGCACCGGGACCATGGTGGCGAGCCCCATCGCGGCGATCCCGCCGAGCTCGCCCGCGAGGCCGAGGGCCGGGAAATACCGGCGGCTTACCCGTGTCATGAGGAAGGCGCCCGCGAGGAACGCCGCCGAGCAGAAAAGGAACACGGCCTGCCGGTCGTCGAGTTCGCGGCCGGAGACGGCGGCGAACGGCCCGTAGAGCGCCAGGGCCGGAGCTGGCCCAAAATAAAGGTAGAACCTTCCCTTGTAATAGCTGACGTCGTGCATCCCGAAGGGCGCGTTCTGCTTCGGGTCGTAGGGGTCCTTGAGCTTGAGGACGCCCGCGGGCACCTCCGCCTGGAGGCTCAGGTGGCCGGAGCGGAATCCCCTGGCAAGCAGGTTGTAGTAACTTCCTCCACCGTAGAGCCTTGCGAAAAGGCGTTCCCCCGGCGAGGCCGCCCACGCGTAAAAGGCGATGACTCCTCCCACGACAAAAAGCAGGGCCGAGTAGCGGGTCCATGCCCCTTTCGTTGTCATTTCAGGGGTAGCGTGGGGTACGTGCGGCATGGCTCTGCAACTTTGCGGAAGGCCATCGGTGCTGACACCTTCGGCCGCATCAATCCAACCATATCAGCCATTTTAAAAACATCACAATCTTGGGCACGCCGTGCCGTCCTCAGGTGATGGGCCCGGGCGGATCTCCCTTGCGGTTCCTTTCGTCCCGGGCGATGGAAGGAACGGTCGCCCCTGCGTTTCCGAAACACTTTGCGGCGCGGCCGCCAGCTGTTAAAAAGAGGCTCGCCTCACCCGGCGCCCATCGTGTGAAGTGACCCCTTTTACGTGCCCGTCCAGCCCAAGACCATCGTATACCTGCGCCCCGACACGATCGGCGACCTGATCCTGTTCACCCCGGCGCTGGGTCTCTTCATGGCCGAATGGCCCAAGGCGCGCCATGTCATTGTCGTTCGTGAAGGTTATGAGAGCCTGGCACCCCTCTTTCCCAAGGCGCTCGAATGGAAGGTTGCCAGGCTCAATCCCTTCAAGCAAAGGCCCTCGGAGTGCCGCAGGGAGTTCTCGGCGCTGCTGGAACAGCTGGCTGCCACGTCCCCCGAGCTGATCCTGGCCCCGGCGCTCAACCGCACCTGGCTCGAGATCGCGGTCGCGGCGCATTTCCGGAACATCCGCAGCGTCGTCCTCGGGGGTGCGGAGGTGGATCCCATATTTGCCGCCTCGCTCAGGATCGACCTCGGCGTGGACCCGGCCGTGGCCTTCAGGGAGACGGTCGCCTCGGACAAGGCCGTCGGCGACGTCGAGAACCAGCACCGCCTGGCGGAGAATCTGATCGGGCGAAAGCTGCCAAGCGAGCTGCCGACGATCGGGGTGTCGAAGGAATCGGCGGCAAAGGCTCGCGGGATAGCGGCCAAGCTGGGCCTTCCCGAGGGACGCTGGGCGGCGGTGTTCCCGGGCGGCCTTGCGAATGTCCCCGTGAAGTCCTGGACCTCGAGGAATTTCGCGCAGGTGGTCACCTGGCTGCAGGCGGAGAAGAAGACCCCCGTCCTCCTCCTCGCCCATGCCGACGAGGCTTCCGTGGTCGACGAGGTCTCCTCGGAGGTCGTGAAGCTGGGCGGATCCCGCCCGGCGGCATGGCTCGGAAGGAACGGGGAGCTGCCCCTTCTCGCCGCGCTCCTGAAGGAGTCGCGGATCTACCTCGGGAACGACACCGGCGCCATGCACATGGCCGGAGCCGTCGGCCGCCCCGTCGTCGGCGTGTTCGGCGGCGGGCATTGGCCCCGGTTCCGCCCTTCCGCAAGGCAGGCCATGTCCGTGGTCCAGCCGCTGCCCTGCTTCGGCTGCAACTGGGACTGCCATTTTGGGGACGGGCCCTGCGTCAAGACCATACCCGCGGCCGACGTCATCCAGGCCGCCGAGCAGGTCCTCGCCGCCGGGGACCGGGCGATCGACACGGTGCTCGAGTCGCACGCACTCCCGGACGCGGCGCTCAGGCTGATCGCGGCGGCCTCCCCGGGGATCGCGGCGCTCAAGCGCGACCGGGTGGAGCGCCAGCACAAGATCGAGGAGCTCAAGGCCGAGACCGACTTCAAGGACACCGAGATCGTGGCGCTCAAGCGCGCGGCCGACGAGAGGAAGGCCGAGATGGAGGCCATCAAGGCCGAGCTCGAGCAGGAATGCGCCGACAAGGACACGGAGATCGCCGAGCTCAAGGCCGAGACGAATTCGAAGGACGTCGAGATCAGGGACCTCAAGGTAGCCGCCGAGGAGCGAAAGAGCGAGATGGAGGCCATCAAGGCCGAGCTCGAGCAGGAATGCGCCGACAAGGACGCGGAGATCGCCGAGCTCAAGGCCGAGACCAACACCAAGGACACGGAGATCGGCGAGCTGAAGGTCACCTGCGACGAGCGCGAGCAGCTCATCGTCCGGCTCGACGGCGGCCTCAAGGAGCACATCCGCGCCGCGGGCGCCCGCGAGGCGAGGATGGCCGAGCTCGAGGCCGAGCGCGCCAGGCTGGACGAGACGCTCGGGAGGCTCCCCCCGGACGCGCCGGCGTGGGCCCAGCTGTTCCACGACAAGGACGTCCACATCGGCAACATCGAGGCGGCCCTCCGGAACCGCGAGTAGCAGATCCAGGCGCTGGCGCTCGCCAATTCAAACTACGCGTCGGGCTACGCGAACACCGAGCTGGCCAAGCACTACGGCCGCCTGCTCGCGCAAAAGGAGGCGGTAATCCAGGAGCTGCACCGCGCGTGCGTCGAGCGGGAGGCGGTCATCAACCAGATGGCCGCCGAGTCGACGTCGGTGACGGCGCGGCTCAGGAAGATCTGGATCGCGTTGGCGCTCTTCGCGCGCGAGAAGGTCTGGCGCCCGGTCGACCAATGGGCCTTCCGGGCGGTGGTCGAGGACTACTGGATGCAGGTCGGCGTCCTCAGGCAGTATGAGCCGAGGCCGATCGCATGGGACCGCCGCATCCCCAAGCCCGCGGTAGCGGACGACGCCCTTCCGAAGGTGGGCATCGTGACGCCCAGCTTCGCGCAGCCGGCGTTCCTGGAAAGCACGATGCTGAGCATCCTGAACCAGGACTATCCCAAGCTGCTGTACGTCGTCCAGGACGGCGCATCGGGCGACGCCAGCTCGGAGATCATCGCCCGCTACGCGCCGAGGCTGCGCCACTGGGCATCCGAGCCCGACAAGGGCCAGGCCGACGCGGTCCGCAAGGGATTCGCGCACATCGAGCCGGAGCTCGGGCCGGACGACGTGATGGCCTGGTTCAACTCGGACGACCTGGTGGCGCCGAGGGCCCTCCGGTTTGTCGCGTCCTACTTCGCGGCCCACCGGGACGTGGACGTGGTCTACGGCCACCGGATCATCATCGACGACGCCGACCGCGAGATCGGCCGCTGGATCATGCCCCGCCATGAGAAGGACTCGATCGAGTGGATCGACTACGTGCCCCAGGAGACCCTGTTCTGGAGGAAGCGCGCCTGGGACGTGGCGGGCGGCATCGACCCGAGCTTCCAGTTTGCGCTCGACTGGGACCTCCTCGCCCGCTTCCGCCAGGCCGACTGCAGGATCGTGCGCCTGCCCTACTTCCTCGGCTGCTTCCGGGTCCACGCCCAGCAGAAGACGAGCCAGGTGATCCACACCACCGGCGCGCAGGAGATGTCCCTCATCCGCTCGCGCTTCCACGGCCCGGAGAAGGACAACGCCGCCAACATCGAGCGCCATGCGCGCCGGATCCGCTTCAGGGGCGCCCTGGCCGCGAGGCTCCAGGCGGCGGGAATCCGCTGGTAGGAGCTTGTTTTTTGACGTGAATTCCAAAGTCTAACCCTTTCCGCCAGAAATGATCGCACTGCTTCTTGTCGCAGGACTCTACGTCTATCTCACCGTCATCGGGCAGGCCGTGGTGAGCCTCTTCAAGCCCAGGATAGGCGTCCTCTGGAGCTGGTTTGCGGCCCCGACGGTCGGCCTTTCGCTCCTGGTCGTGATCATCACCCGGCTCAGCGTCTGGGGGATACCCATCCGGGCGGCCGGCCCCTGGACCACCGTGGCGCTCCTCGCCGGGGCGATCGCGGTGCTCGCGTGGCGCCGGCCGCCGTTCCCGCTTCGCAAGCTGGCGCCCTTCCTCCTGATCGGCGCCGGCTTTCTCCTCTACGCGGGCTGGCCCGCGGTCAGGTTCGGCTTCAGCTGGATTTCGTACGCGAACGACGACATGGCGAACTACTGCATGGCGGCGGAGCGGTTCCTGGAGCACGGGTACTACGACATCCCCCTCCAGACGGACCTGCAGGGCCGCGACTACACGCAGCACTACTGGTTCATGCACGCGCTCCAGCAGATCCGGCCCGGATCGGAGCTGACGATCGCCTGGATCTCGTCGATCACGGGCCGGCGCTGCCACGAGGTGTTCATGCCGGCGATCCTGCTCCTGAGCGTGATGCAGCTCTTCGGGATCGGGACGATCGCGGTCTGGAAGGGGCGCTACCGCCGGGTCGCCCTTGTCGGGTTCTTCCTCTTCGCGACGAGCCCCCTCTTCGGCCTGGGGACGCTCTACCAGCTGATCGCGCAGGTCGGGGGCATCGCCCTCCTCCTGGTGATCGCGTCGGTCCTCTTCATCCCGCGCCGGCTCACGGCGCGAACCTGGGCGGTCGGGGGCCTCCTCACGGCGGGCCTCGCCATCTTCTACCCCGAGGTCTCCCCCTTCGTGGCGCTCGGGATCATCCTTGTCGCGATGAGGACGCGCTATTTCGACGCGGCGCGGTTCAAGCCCTACGTCCTGTTCATCGCGGGGGTGGCCGCGCTGACCTTCGCGCTCCTCGCCAGCAGCACGTACGAGTTCATCAACACCCTCGTCATGCAGTCGGTGGGCTCCGCGGGCCTCGGCGCGATGGCGGAGATCAACGACCAGAGCGGCGGGATCGTCCTCTTCCCGTGGACGCTCGTGCCGTCCTTCATCCCGATGCTCTTCGGCCTGCACCCGTTCGGCATCGTCGGCGTCGACCCGCTGATCTCGATCCAGATCGTCATCGGGGTCGCCCTCCTGCTCTACTTCACCTGGCGCACCTGGAGGAACTTCATGGCCGGGGCGCCCGTCGGCTACCTCGGGGTCGTCGCGATCCTCCTCGGCATCTATCTCTTCCAGAAGGGCCAGGACTTCGGGCTGTTCAAGCTGGCGATGTACGCGCAGCCGATCATCATGCTCTGCCTCGCGCAGGGGTTCGCCGTCTTCCTGTTCTCGGCCCGCGCGGTTGTCCGCAAGAGGGCCAAGATCGCGCTCGCCGTGTTCTTCGCCTGCACCTCCATATCGTTCTTCTACTACACGATCGCCTCCCTCGGGACCTATGGCGGCGGCCTCACCGAGATCGTGAAGGGCTCCGCGCTCGGCGTCGGCTTCACGCCCCCGACGAACCTCAAGTACCAGGGCATAGAGAGCGACATCTCGAACGTCGTGAGCGCCAAGATGCTCTCCCAGTACACGAGGGGGATCGACACGCGCTTCCTGTCCCGCAGCTACATGGACAACATCGCCAACATCGCCGTGCTGAAGTTCCTGCGCACGGAGGATCCCGACCTCGGTCCGCAGGCCCGCCTGGTCGAGAAGCTGTCCCTCCTTCGCTTCATGCTGCCGCAGGAGATCCTCTCGGGCGACATCCCGGACTACAAGGTGGTCACCATCCACAAGGAGGCCGACAGCGTCACCTACGCCAACAACTGGACCGAGACGAGCTCAAGGCACCTGCGGTATGACGACCGGCTGTTCGTGTCGACCCGGACCGACCTCGACCATTTCAACAAGCTCAATCCCGGCACGGGCTGGACGGTCCAGAACATGTATCAGTACAAGCTCGAGAGCCAGGTGAAGGACCGCCTGGTCTTCGTCCACTCGGAGCTGAGCCCGCACTACTACTCCTCGGCCCGCTTCAAGGCGGCGTTCTTCCAGAGGGAGTCCGAGCCCATATCGAAGGGCACCTCCTCGTTCCATGGGACCGGCCAATTCAACGTCTTTCACATCGTGAACCCCTCGCCCAACCTGAGGGTCATCGTGGACTTCTCGCGCACGTCGCTCGGCGCCGGGCGCACCCTGCTGCCCCAGAGGGCGATTGTCGTCGGCGACGAGGACTACAAGCTTCCCTTCGTCGGAGCCGGGTCCGCGCGGGTCATCTCGCCGATCATCAAGCCCGAGTACTACGAGGGGCAGGCCTACATCACGATCGACTTCGGCGACTTCGCCCACGTGATCGACAAGCTGAAGACGGGGCTCATGCGCTGGTACGGCATCGATTTCGCCCTCGATGACCGGAGGCTCATCGGCTTCACCCGGGACATCTCGGTCATCACCGATGAGCAGTACCGGGCGATGCCGCGGCCCACGAAGATCAGCCGGTTCCCGCGCGACCTCCTCGAGTACAAGGGGCTGGAGTACTCGGGCATCTACGAGGACGGTTGGACCGGACGGGACGCGTACTTCAAGCTCGGCGCCTCGCACGCCGGGCAGGTGCTCTACTTCAAGGGATACATCCCCGACGTGCCCCGCTTCGAGAAGGACGGAGTCGACGCCACGATCTCGATCAACGACCGGCCGACCGAGGTGGTGAAGCTCAAGGCGGGGGCGTTCACGCTCACGCGCCTCATCAAGGAATCCTCCGACATCACCTCCATCACGCTGCATTTCTCGGACGCCCAGGTCTACGACACCGACGTGGACAAACGCGCCGTGTCGGCGTACGTGGACGAGATCTCGCTCAGGGACATCTCGGATTTCGCGAACTTCCGGAACATAGCCAACCAGTCCGGCGAGAAGTTCGAGGTGACGGGCATCGACGACGACGGCTGGATCGGCAGGTCGGCCGACTTCAAGGCGCCGGCCTTCGACGGGTTCAAGGTCCTCAAGCTCGACCTTGAGATGCCGGGGTGGGCCTCGATCGCCTCGAACAAGATCGACGTCATGGTGGACGGGCGCACGGTGCAGTCGGACACCGTCCCGCGGCAGACATTCGAGAGCATCTACGTGCCGCTGCCGGCGGGCGGCCAGCGGCTGATTCACCTGGACGCGTCCGAGCTCTTCGCCCTCCCGAAGGACGGCAGGATGCGCTCCTTCGTGATAAGGAACATCTCGTTCGAGAACCTGAGCCCCACCGACCTCGTCTCGCACGGATGGCACCGTTCGGGATACCTCTTCGGCATCAGCGGGGCGGACACCGACGGGTGGGTGAACAAGCGCCTCGAGCTGCGCTTCCCGGCCACGGAGATGTTCAAGGAGGCGATCATCGAGGTGGTCCGCTACCCGTCGCCGCAGGACATCTCGCTGGCCGTATCCCAGGACGGCGGCTCCGAGAGGCAGAAGGCCCTGGGCCTGGAGCACACCGAGCAGATACGGATCCCGCTCTCGAGGACCCGGGAGACGACCACGGTGCTCTCGACCGACGAGAGCTTCCCGCTGGCCGCCCCGGACATGCGGATGCGGTCCTACCGCGTCGTGAACATCGACTTCGACTGAGTTTCCGCCAACGTTCGCAACCGCCATGCTCCTGAGCCTAGTCGTCCCCGTCTACCGGGAGGAGAAGAACATCCCGGAGTTCATCCGCAGGATCGGGCCCATACTCGGCGCCATCACCCAGGACTATGAGATCATCTTCGCGATGGACCCTTCGCCGGACCGGACCGAGGAGGTCATCCTGGAGCACCGGGCGGCGGACGAACGGATCAGGCTTCTCAAGTTCTCGCGCCGGTTCGGGCAGCCGATGGCAAGCCTGGCCGGGATGCAGTTCTCCTCGGGCGACGCCATCATCGTGATGGACGTCGACCTGCAGGACCCCCCGGAGCTCATCGGGGCGATGGTCGCCAAGTGGCGCGAGGGCTACGACGTCGTCCTGCCGCAGAGGACCCGCCGGACGGGCGAGCCGTGGATCAAGCGGCTCGTGGCCGACACGGGCTACAAGGTCATCAACAAGATCGCGGACGTGAGGATACCCCCGAACACGGGCGATTTCAGGCTGATGTCCCGCCGGGTCGTCAACGAGGTGGTCCGGCTCCGGGAATGCCATGGCTTCCTCAGGGGAATGGTCGCGGTGGTCGGCTTCAGGCAGTACCTGCTTCCGTTCGAGCGACCGGCCCGGTTCGCAGGGGAGACCCACTACAACCGGTTCTTCGGCTCGCTGAGGATCGGCTTCAACGGGATCTTCTGCTTCTCGACCTACGCCCTGACGCTCAGCACCCAGCTTGGCTTCGTCATCGCGGGGGCCTCGTTCCTGATCGCGCTCGCCTACCTGGTCATGAAACTCTGCGGCTTCCCCTTCCCCGTCGGCAACCCGACCCTGGTCATCCTCATCCTCTTCATGGGGGGGATCCAGCTGATCAGCGTGGGGATCCTCGGCGAATACATCGGGCGGATCTACGAGGAGGTCCGGGCCCGGCCCAGGTTCATCGTCGACCGCGCCGAGGGCTTTGGCGGCAAGCCCGGGTCCGCCTGACATGCCGCGCCAGCCGTCGGCCCCGGGCGGGGGCGAAGCCGGCGGCCAACCCTCATTAATGTCTTTTCCAATCGCCCAAATGCCCGTCCAATGGCGCCTCCATGCAAACCGCTAAGTGGCCCAAGGTCCTTCCTGCGCTCACCCCGGAGCAAAAGCGGATCAGCGACGAGTTCATGAAGCGCTGGCACGAGCAGCTTCCCAGCCGCTACGGCATCTTGGAGCGGTTCAACCACAACTTTCCGGTGAGGCATTCCCACCCCGGCTTCCGGGCGACGATAGAGATCGGCGCCGGCCTGGGCGAGCACCTGCACTATGAGCGGCTGACGCCCGAGCAGGAGGGGAACTACTGCGCCGTGGAGCTGAGGGAGAACATGGCCGAGGAGATCCGCAGGAGGTTCCCCAAGGTCCAGGCCGTGACCGGGGACTGCCAGGCGCGCCTCGATTTTCCCGACGGCCACTTCGACCGCTACATCGCCGTCCACGTCCTGGAGCACCTGCCCAACCTGCCCGCCTGCATCCGCGAGGCCCGGCGCCTGCTCGACAAGCAGCGCGGCCAGATGCTGGTCGTGATCCCCTGCGAGGGAAGCCCGGCGTACTCCTTCGCGCGCAAGATCTCGGCCGAGCGGGTCTACAACCGGCATTTCAGCGGGGGGTACTCCTGGCTCATCTCGCGCGAGCACATCAACCGTCCCCACGAGATCCTGGAGGAGCTGGATCCTCATTTCACGGTGGAGAGGAAGGTCTTCTTCCCGCTGCCGTTCCTGCCGTTCGCGTTCAACAACCTGTGCATCGGCCTGTCGCTCAAGCCGCGCCCGGCATGAGCCCGGTTTTCGTCACCGGCGCGGCCGGGTTCATCGGCTCGAGCCTGGTCGACCGCCTCCTCGCGGACGGCGACGAGGTGGTCGGATGGGACAACTTCTCGACCGGGCAGGAGCGCTTCCTCGAGGCCGCCTCGAGGAATCCCGGGTTCAAGCTCGTGCGCGGCGACAACCTCGACCCCGCGGCGCTCAAGCAGGCGATGGCGGGCTGCGGGAGCGTCTTTCACCTGGCGGCCAACGCGGACGTGCGCTTCGGCACCGAGCACACCAGAAGGGACCTCGAGCAGAACACGATCGCCACGTACAATGTCCTCGAGGCGATGCGCGCCAACGGGATCAAGCGGATCGCCTTCTCATCGACGGGGTCGACCTACGGCGAGGCCGAGCTGATCCCCACGCCCGAGGACGCCCCGTTTCCCGTCCAGACGTCCCTCTACGGGGCGTCGAAGCTCGCCGGCGAGGGGCTGATCAGCGCCTATTGCGAGGGATTCGGGTTCGAGGGCTACATCTACCGATTCGTCTCGATCCTCGGGGAGCGCTACACCCACGGGCATGTGTTCGACTTCTACCAGCAGCTCATCGAACACCCGGGGTGGCTGAAGGTCCTCGGGGATGGCTCGCAGAGGAAAAGCTACCTCTACATCCAGGACTGCGTGGAGGCCATCCTCCACACGACACGCGGCGAAACCGCGCGCGATTCGCGCCACCGCGTCCAGGTCTACAACCTGGGAACCTCGGAATATGTGCGGGTGAGCGACAGCGTGGGGTTCATCTGCGGGACCCTCGGCCTGAAGCCCGAGCTCCGGTACGGCGGAGGCAACCGCGGCTGGATCGGCGACAACCCCTTCATCTTCCTCGACACCCGGAAGATCCTCTCGACCGGATGGAAGCCGAAGCTCTCGATCGAGCAGGGCATCGTGCGGACGCTGCGCTGGCTCGAGGCGAATCGCTGGGTGTACGACGCGCGCCGATAGCAGGCACCGCATGCCCGTCTTCGCCCTAGCGTCCCTGATTCCGATCGCGACGTTGCTGGCGATGGCCTGCCTTTGGTGCCCGAGGACATGGACCGAGTGGAAGCCGCGCGTGGTGCTGGTCGTGATCCTCTTCGCGTCGGGGGTTGTCGCGGCCAGGCCCTTTTTCCGGGGCACCTATGTCGGCACGGGCGAGGCCTACAATTACAGCCTCTCCCTGGCGGATGCCGTCACCCAGGCCAGGTCGGGCGTCTTTCCGGCGCTGGTCGGCCAGACCGAGTTCGCATTCAACGGGCGAATCCACCCGCTCCGGACGGGGCCCTGGTACTGCTGCGCCGCCTGCCTCATCGACTACGCGACCCTTCACAGGCTCACGTTCTGGCAGCTCCAGGACGCGCTTCTCACGCTGAGCCTCGTGGGCGCCGCGTTCGCGGCCTATGCCGCCCTGCGCTACCTGGTCGGCGCCACGCACCGGGTGGCGCTGTTCGGGGCCCTCCTCTACGAGTTCTCCCCGGGAGTCCTGTCGACGGCGTATGCGATGGACCTCTACATGACGGTGACCACGCTGCCGCTGGTACCGCTCGTGTTCGGCGGCAATTTCGCGAGTTTCTCGCGGCGGACGCCGGGGGTGTACCTGGTCATCGGGGCCTCGATCGGGCTCGCTTGGCTCGCCCACCCGCCGATCGCGCTCTGGCTTTCGAGCTCCACGGCGGCGATCCAGGTCGCCGTATGGGCGACGCGCAGGCCCACGGTTCGCGCGGTCGCCGCGGTCGTGCCCGGCCTTATCGTCTGCGTCCTCCTGGCGGGCTACACGTTTGCGTCAGCCTCCGCGATGCAGGACGTGGGCGGCCTCTCGAGGCCTGAGAACTATTCCCCGATGTTCGTCGAGCTCAGGCACGCGTTTCCCGCATCCATCCTGCCGGTCAGCAGCGAGGCCCGCCAGCTGGGAGACTTCCAGCTGGGATACGTGGCCTGGGCCCTCTTTTTCGGGACGGCCGCCGCCGCCCTCCGGAGGGGAAGGCTCGCCCCCATCGTCCTGCTCGTGGTCGCCGGCTTCCTCCTCGTCCTTGCCCTTCCCTTTCCGTACGTGACAAGGTTTCTCTGGCTGCATCTGCCGCCTGCGTTTCCAAACCTGACGAACATCTGGCCGATGCAGCGGCTCTACCTTGTCGCGACGGGGCTCGTGCTCGTTGCGGCCTGCTCCGTGTGTCCGGACGCGGACCGCCGGCTGCGTGCGCTTCCCGTCGCGCAGCGACTCGGGCTCGTCGCCCTGTGCGCCGCGGGCCTCGCCTGGAACATGGAGCAGGCGAGCCTGTTCATCCGCCGGGGCTTCCTCCTTCAGCACGGCGGCCAGGAGAGCGCCGACCTGCACCGCCCGGAGAACATCAACCTAACGGTGACGTCCTACGCCCTCCTCGGGCTGCCGCGCCATTTTGTGAACGGCGTCATGGACGCCGGGCAGGAATTCAGGCTCCTTCGCTCCGGGGACAAATCCGAGATCGCGAACAACTGGAGTTCCCCGAATGCGGGCAGGCTGCGCTCCCACGGGGTTTTCCATGCCGTGAACCTGCAGCCCGTCCTGGTGCCTCTCACGCCCGCGATCTCGATCGAGCCCAACAAGCGCTATCTCCTCACGCTCAAATTCCTCAGCCCGCCGTTCAAGGGCGTCCTGATCATGGAGGGCGATCACTTTGCACGCGAGTACCCCCTCCCGAGCGCGGGGGAGAGCCGCGGATTCGGAATGGAGCCGGGAAACGACCGCTCGCTTTCGCTGTGGACGACCGACCCCGAAGGCACGGAGATCCGCATGACGCTGCTCGGGCTCAACGACACGGGGGTATTCGCCGGCTATGAGCTGCGCGAGGTGGACCCCCGGAGCTTCCCCGTGGAACTGGAGCGGCTGCTTCCGATGACGGGCCGGGTGCGGGCGGGCGAGGCCGCGTGGCTGGAAACCCCCCGCCGCTTCATTCCGGGCTACAAGGCCTCGATGGACGGCCACCCCGCGCGGGTCGGGGAGTCGCCGGAGGGCTCCGTGATGATCGAAACCCCCGCCGGCGACCATGAGTTCAAGCTTCGCTACCCCGGGACGCCCTTTCTCCTGGCATCGTTCTGGAGCTCCCTCTCGACGGGATCCCTGATCGTACTCTCGACCGCGGGATGGCTCGCGTCCCGGGCGGTCCGCCAGTTCCGGGCCGGCCCGGGCTGGGGCCGCGCCGCTAAGCCGGCTATTCCGGCGGCCTGACGCGCCCGGGCATGACGCGTCCCGAGCGGTCGGCGGCCGAGGGGTCGGCCTCCTCGTGGTATTCGGCGTCGGTGTTCACCTTCCAGAGGTCGAAGTGCTGCCCCCCGAGGTTTCGCACGGCGAGAAGAGCGGTCATCATCGAGTGGTCCTGGTTGTTGTACTTGTGCATTCCGTTGCGCCCGACCACCTGGAGATTCTTGAGCGTCCCCAGCGCGGCGCGGATGGTGTCCAGATGGGCCTGGTATCCGGGTCCGTAGACGGGATAGGCCTTCTCGACCCTGACGACGGAACCCTCCGTGACCCGGTCCGGGCTGCAAAGGCCGAGCTGGGCAAGCTCGCGCTTTCCCAACTCGACCAGGTCCGCGTCCGCCATGGTCCACAGGCCGTCGCCCTCGAAGCAGAAATACTCGAGACCAAGGCACGTCGTTCCTGGGCGCCCGATCATCGCCTCGCTCCAATTCTTGAAATTCTGCACCCTTCCCAGCTTCACTCCCGGTTCATGGATGTAGATCCAATTGTCCGGGAAGGGATTCTCGCCCTCCACGACGAGCGCGACCGCGATGAAGTCCCGGTAGGACAGGGCGCGCGCGGCCGCCTGGACCGGTTCCGGAAGCGGGGGATCAAACGCGAGCACCGTCTCCCGCAGGGGCATCGAGACGATGAACTGGTCGCCCTGCACCAGGGAGCGGCCGCCGTCGCCGCCCGCCGTCTCGACGGCCGTCACCCGGTCGCCGTGGCGGAGGATCCGGGTCACCCGCCTTCCCATCACTAGGCGGCCCCCCTGCGCCTGAAGGTCCGCGGCCGCCTGCTCCCACATCTGGCCGGGCCCCAGCCTTGGATAGTCAAAGGTGTCGATCAGCGTCTTGATCGTCTCCCCCGACTTCGGCTGACCCCCGCCGAACGCGTTGATGATGGCCTTTGAGAGGGAAAGCCCCTTGATCCGCTGCGCCGCCCAGTCCGCGCTCAGCTGGCTGGTCGGCATGCCCCAGACCTTCTCGGTGTAGGTCTTGAAGAAGATGGAGAAGAGCCGGCGGCCGAAGCGGTTCGTCACCCAATCCTCAAACGAGGTTTCCGGCCGGCGCGGGAACAGCCGCGCCCAGCCGTAGCTCGCGAGACAGGAGATGCTCGTGAAAAGGCCCAGGCCGGAGAGCGCGTTCCAGGCCTTGAGGGGATAGTCGAAATACTTCCCCCGGTAGTAGATCCGCGACATCCGGCGCACCTGGATGAAGTCGTTGGGCAGCCTGCGCTTCCACCATCGCGTTACCTCGTCGCTCTTGCTGAAGAACCTATGCCCCCCGATGTCGAACCGGAATCCGCCTTTCTTCACCGTACGCGAGATGCCCCCGACGTATTCGGGGTCCTTCTCGAGCACCGTGACGTCCATCCCCGCCTCGCGCGCGCCGCAGGCGGCGGTGAGGCCGGCGGGGCCCGCGCCTACCACAACGACGCGCAAGGGAGGGGCCGTGTCGGACATGCGTTCTACCTCAGGTAGAGTATCCCTATCCTCTCGGATGACAGGATGGAGCCCGTGAACCTCGCGCTGCACGTCGACCCCCCGACCGGATTGGAGCCGACGTAGATCTCGCCTGCCGAACAGGCGAACGGATGGGATTTGGCTTCGAGCACCTTGGCGCCATTCGCGCGCACGACGACGGTCGAGGCGAGCCTTTCGCGGTCGGCGGCGCTCAGCGAGCCCCACTGGGGATCGTCCTCGTAGCGGAGCGACCCCAGGCTCACCTGCACCTCGAGGTTCTCGCCTCCGCGCACCGCGACCTTGGCGCTGATGGGTCCCCCGGCACCCCAGTGATCATATCCGAATTGAACAAACCCCGGCTCCGTATAGGCGATATATACCATGTCCGCCGCGCCCTGGCGCCCCGTGACGACCAGCGGCTCGGACCCGTTGATCCGGTCGGCCGGAAGCTTTAGAAGCAGGTGAACGGCGCCTGCCGCAGGCTGCCCCGAAGGCATTGCCGCAAGCCTTTCAGCCTCGAGCTTTGATCCGCTGAAAAGGACTTCGGCCGTGCTGGCGCCGATCTCATTGTAGCCGAAGGCCACCTCCTCCGGGGTGGAAGGGTTTGAGAGCCTTTGGACCGACGCTATGTCGCGCCCGTTGAACCGCAGCCTGAAGGGATGGATTCCTCCGTTGGGAGGGGCATGCAGGGAATCCATGTCGATCTCGATCACCTGGTCCTCGGCCGGGTCGAAGAGCACCGGTTCCGACTCGAAGAGCCCGTAGTTCCAGCAGTCGTGTCCGAACCGCGCCTTGCCCGGCGCGAGGTAAAACACATAGACCAGGTCCCCCGCGCCGGCGACCCCCGTGCTCACCAGCGGCTGCCCCACGATGGCCCTGAACTCCGGAAAGTGCGCGGTCAGGCGGACGGGGCCGATGCCGAATCCCTTCTGCACGTCGGCCCTGCTCGGCATTCCCAGCCTCGAGAGGTTCGCGATACGCCCCGAGAACTTGGCCTGCATCTGGCCGGGATTGGGCGTCGAGCCCACCGATGCCTGCCAGGCGTCCGAGCGATAGGCCGTCGACGCCGCGCGCAGGACGGTCACCCCGTCCAGCCTGACCTCCACCCGGCGCCGCAACGCCACGACATCGTCGCCCGACCAGCCTGAAAACGCCGCGTGCTCCGCGGGAGGGTAAAGGCCGCCCATCTCGACGCGCATCCGGTGGGGGCCGGTCCCCACGGAGACCGGCTCTCCCAGCGGGCCGGACGCCCCCATGTGAAAGTATCCGAACCGCGCGAGGCCGGAGCCCAGGTATTCCACAAAGACGCAGTCGCCGCCGCCGCCGGTGGCGACCAGCGGCTCGCGCCGACCCTTGGCACCCGCCGGGAATTCCACGTCGAACTCGACCGGCCCGTGCCGGATCCCCTTGATGCGCTCCAGTCCCTCGGCCGGAAGATTCAGGAGGCGCGCCACGGCGCGCGCGTCGGATCCGGAACCGACCGCGGGAAGGCCGCTTGCGACCGAGTCGAAGAGCGAGGGCGCAAGGAGAAGGGCGATCCCGGCCATCGCGGCCAGACGCGCCCATCGCGGCGCGCCGCCTAGGGCTGAAAGGCCAACCGAGGCGACGAGCAGCGCAACGAGCGTCACCGACGGGAGGAAATCGATCTCATAGCGCTCGTTGGCGAAGGGCAGCGGCAAGAGCGCGCCAAAATTGCACAGGGATCCCCCGGCCAGAAAACCCAGCGCGGGGGTCCAGACATGGTCGCGCGTCCTGCGCGCAAGGAGCGTGAGGGGAAGCCCAAGCGCCATGAGGGAGAAGGGCCACCACGGGATGACCCCGAACACGTCGGTGTCCTGCTCGACGAACGGGTAATAGACGGAACGATGGACGCCCTTGAGGAGATACTCGCCCAGGGACACCGCGACATTGGAGAGGGCGAAAAGCTTCGTGCGGCGCATGTCCATCGCCGACAGCTGGTAGGTCGTCCCGAATTCCAGCGGACTGTCAAAGCGCGCGTAGTTGTAGAGCCCGACGCCCGCGCAGACCAGCGCGACCGGGGCAACGGCGGCGATCCAGGGCCCCATCCCTGGGGAGAACCCTGACTGCCTGCGGGCTCGCACGAGAATGAAGGCCGCCGCGATCCAGAGGGGAATGACCCCGAAGATGTAGTTCGGACGGGAGGCGATGGCCATCGCCCAGGCCGAGCTCGCCAAAAGGATCGAAAGGAGGCGGTCCCTGGACTGGCTTGCCGAGGCCGCCGAGAGGATGCCATGCGCCGAAAGCATGCAGCACGCGAACGCGCACGTGATCGGCACGTCGTAGATTCGCGGGCTTCCGACCACGAACGGCAGGAACGAGCCGAGTCCAAGGACCAGCACCGCCGCGAAGGTCCACCATGGGGGGGCTTCGGGAAAGTAGCGCCGCTTGCACCGCAGGTAAAATAGAGACGCGAGGAGGAACCCCGTCGCGCAGAAAATCCCCGTCGCCGTTCCGTCGCG
>Ga0302225_10000457_pt1 | contig 29848 bp, 17 predicted proteins | sample II_Palsa_E3_2_FD_193515 | JGI IMG/M metagenome (GOLD analysis project Ga0302225, IMG submission 193515) | Peat permafrost microbial communities from Stordalen Mire near Abisko, Sweden - II_Palsa_E3_2 | ecosystem: Environmental > Terrestrial > Soil > Palsa > Peat permafrost | place: Sweden...
GGAGATGGCGAAGCTGTTTGTGGAGGCGATTGTGGCGCCCGACTTCACGCCCGAGGCGCTTGCGGCGTTTAGTGCGAAGAAGAATCTGCGCGTGCTGCGGATTGTTCCGCCGTCGCCGGCGCGGGTGGTGAAGCAGATCTCCGGGGGCTTTCTGTTGCAGGATGAAGACCGTGCTCCGGTGAGTGCGGAGACGCTGACCTTTCCGACGTCGCGAAAGCCAACGGAGGACGAGGTTGCAGGGCTGATGTTTGCATGGAAGGTCTGCAAGCACGTGAAATCGAACGCGATTGTGTATGCGCGGCAGGTCGAGGGTTTTGGGCAGACGGTCGGGGTGGGGGCAGGGCAGATGAGCCGGGTGGATGCGGCTCGGTTTGGGGCGATGAAGGCGGCGCTTCCGCTGGCGGGGACGGTGGCGGCCTCCGATGCGTTTTTTCCGTTTCCGGATGGCGTGGAAGCCATTGCAAACGCAGGTGCGACGGCGATTATCCAGCCGGGCGGATCGGTGCGCGACGCCGAGGTGATTGTTGTGGCGGACCGGCTGGGCATCGCGATGGCGTTCACGGGAATTCGTCACTTCCGGCACGGATAGCGCATTTTGACAGCTGAAGATTTGGCTGGGGGGCTGGTAGGATCGCATCCAAACCTTGTAATGTACCGTCTAAGGTGTAGAGCGAACGATGTTGAGCCTGCCAGACGGCAGCATCTACTTTAAGACAAGGTACCCAGGACCTTTCATGAGCCGAATTTTCCGCGCAGCCCTCGTACCTCTTGCCATGGCCGGTCTTACTGCGTCGACGCTGGGAAGAGCCCAGACCCCTGCGGGGAGCGCGCAGTCCGCGGCGACGACGCAGCCTGAGACGCAGCCAGTTGATCACGCTGACTCCTACTATCACTACGGTCTGGCAAAGTTGTACGAGGCGCAGGCGGTTGCGTCGGGTCGGCAGGATGTGGCGACCCAAGCCATTGAGCAGTACAAGATGGCACTGGATGCCGATCCGAGCTCGCGCATTTTGCAGGACGGCGTCGCTAATCTCTATTTCCGGTTGGGCAGGATACGTGAGGCGGTCTCGGCTGCCGAGGACCAAATCGCCAAGCACCCCGACGATGTCGACGCTCACATGCTACTGGGACACGTGTATCTGCGCACGCTGGGGGATGGCCAGGGACCGAAGGCCACCGAGATGCTCCAGGCAGCGATCAAGGAGTACGAGACGATTGTGCGGTTGAAGCCGAACGATCTCGACAACCGGCTGCTGCTGGGCCAGCTGTATGGCCTCAATCACGACTCTGCGAAGGCTGAAGAACAGTTCAGGGCTGCGCAGAAGATTGATCCCAGCAATGAGGATGTGGTGCTGGACATCGCGCGCGAGTACTCCGAGCAGGGAGATTTGAATCACGCAGCGAAGGTGATCTCGGACGTGCCGGAGAGCGATCGTTCGGGTCGGATGGACTTCGCGCTGGCGGCGCTGTACGACGAATTGAAGCGGCCCAAGGATGCGGCTGCGGCTTATCAGGCTGCGCTGGAGCAGGACCCCAACAACACGGATGCAGAGCGCGGCCTGGCGGCGGCACTCGCGGCTTCCGGCCAGATGGAGGCTGCCGCGAAGGTGAATGCGCAGATTCTTCAGAGCGATCCTCAGGACCCGCAGGCGCTGATTCGTGAAGGCGAGATTCAGCGACAGAAGGGCGATTATGAACAGGCGCTGACGACCTTCAAGAAGGCTGAAGCGCAATTATCCAACGACAAGGACCCGGAACTTATCTACAACGAGGCTCTTACGTATGCCGGCCTCGGGCGCTTTGATGATTCGGTCAAGGCGGTGAAGCAGTTGCTCGCGCTGACCGCGTCGCAGGATGGAAAGTATACGGATGATGCTCAGCGGAACCGTGCTGCGCTGCTACAGTTGCTGGGAACTGTTGCGCGCCAGTCAGGGAATACGGACGAGGCGATTGACGCCTATCAGCAGATGCGAAGTCTGGGAGGCGATTACTCCGCACGCGGGTCGGATGCTGAGGTCGACACCTATCGCGAGGCCCATCAATGGGCGAAGGCGTTGCAGGTTGCAGCGGAAGCCGCCAGGGCCATGCCGACCAATCATGATGTTCAGCTGACCTATGCAGTTCAACTTGCGGATGCAGGCAAGCTGGATGAGGGGCTGAAATTAGCGCAGGCCCAGCTGGCGGGAACGCCTGACGATCGGGAAGTGTACTTCGATGTTGCCGAGATGGATGTGCGTGCGAAGCGTTGGAAGGATGCGTCGCACGCGTTCGACCAGGCAGGAGCTCTCGCCGTTACCCCGGACGATAAGGTGAATCTCTACTACTACCGTGGCGACGCGGCGCTGCGCGAGAAGCTCTACGATGAAGCGGAACTGGACTTCCGCAAAGGCCTGGCGCTCGATCCCGACAACGCGTCCATCGAGAACGATCTTGGGTACATGTACGCCGACCGCGGCATCCGGCTGGACGACGCGGTTACGATGCTGAAGAAGGCAGTGAACGCCGATCCACAAAATTACGCTTTCCTGGACTCGCTGGCGTGGGCCTATTACAAGCAGGGCCAGTATGCGATGGCGGAAGATTACGAGCGCAGGGCATCGCAACGCATGAAGGGCGATCCGACGCTGCTCGATCATCTCGGTGAGATCGAAGCCAGGAACGGCAAGCTACAACAGGCGATTGTGGACTGGAACCAGTCGTTGCAGGAGTACTCGACTTCGCTTGCGGCCGATGCCGATCCTGCGGACGTGGCGCGGGTGCAGCACAAGCTGGAGAGCGCGCGGGTTCGGCTTGCGCACGCAGGCAACGCTGCGGGTAACGACGCTCCGTCGAAGCAGTAAGCTTGCCGCATCTCAACCCGGGCAGCGGCTGCAGGCCTTGCCGCTCACGCTACACTTAAGTGATGGTTCACAATCTGCATGCCCTGGGTGTCTTCGGCGAAGACGAGCGCGTGCTGTCTGCACGCGCGTTTCCGGCGCCCACCAGCGACGATCGCACGGCCTTTGAGCGAGATCGCGACCGGGTTGTCCAGGCGCGCGCGTTCCGCCGGCTGGCGGGCAAGACGCAGGTGTTTACCAGTCGCGCATCCGACCATTTTCGTAGCCGCCTGACGCATACCATGGAGGTTGCGCAGGTGGCGCGGCACGTCGCCTCCGCACTGAATCTTAATGTTGACCTCACCGAGACGCTTGCCCTGGTACATGACATCGGGCATCCGCCGTTTGGGCATGCAGGGGAGCGCGCGCTGGATGATTGCCTGCGGCAACATGGCTTGCGGTTCGATCACAATCTTCATGCGCTGCGCATTGTGGAGCGGTTTGAGCAGCGTTATGCCGGCCACCGAGGGCTGAACCTAACGCTAGGGACGCGCGAGGGCATCATCAAACATTCTCGCGATTATGCAACGCTGGAGCATCCGGAGCTGTCTGAATATTTTCTCGGGTTGCGTCCGCCGATTGAGGCACAAGTGATCGACCTCGCCGATGAGATCGCGTACCTGACGGCAGATCTCGACGATGGGGTTGAGTCTGGTCTTCTGGAGATCGGGCACATTCGCGAGAACGTGGATATCCTTCGCCAAAGTTATCTGCCGGTGGAGCGATCTCACCCAAGTGCGGAAGAGAAGTACATTTTTCACGATGCGCTGCAGGCGATGCAGAAGACGCTGATCAAGGATTTGATCCACACGACAGCAGCGAATGTGGAACGGGCCGGCGTGAAATCGCTGGCGGATATTCGGGCGCTCGACCATCGGGTTGCTGTGTTCTCTGTGGGCGCAGAGGCGCAGCGCCGGCAGGAAAAGCAATATCTCTATGACACGCTCTATACCTGCAAGGCTTTGGAGATCGAGCACACCAAGGCAGAGGAGGTGATCACGGAGCTTTTTGAGTTCTGGGTGAACTATCCCGAGGAGCTGCCGGAATCGTACGCGGACGATGTGAAGACCGAAGGGTTGGCGCGCGTGGTCGCCGATTACATTGCCGGCATGACGGACAACTTCATTCTGCTGCAGTATGCCGAGGTTCGACGCCGGGTGCGAATGGGGCGCGTGCCGTTTCCTGAGCATCGCTGAATCGGTTTAGAGTGATTCGACGGTGCGAAACGGACTCAGAGCAGATGCAGGATGCTTTGACAGTCGCTCCGCATATTGTTAGCGTTAGAGGAGCGTCTATCGGCCTGATAGACCGCGCGTCCCCGTCGTCCAGTGGTTAGGACATCGCCCTTTCACGGCGGTAACACGGGTTCGAATCCCGTCGGGGACGCCAATATTTTCAATCATTTACGAGCCTTTTCTCTTTATCCAATTTTCACCGGGCCGTCTCGGGGCCGATAGAATCAGTCTTGAATGACGCGAAAGTGCGCGATATCCTTCAGATCGTATCGCGGCGAATACTCCGAGTTCCGGCGGCTGACAACCAAACGATGGACGCGCGTCAAGTGCAACATCTCACTTTCGTCTGATTCTCGCCTTTACATGTTCGGGTGGAAGTCAGTTTTCTCTCCATGCCAAAGTTGTCTTTGTAAATGCACAGACAATCCTCGATCTCATAAGGCTGGAGGCGCAAGAATGCCTTTGGCAGGATGCCTGGATCAAATGCATCTCCTCTGACGCCAAAGAACATCGCCCCTTCGCGAGTGCGCGTGAAGGTAGACGAGCCTAGGGTTTTTAGCTAAATAGGCGCCGATCCTCTGCGAGATGTCGTAAACCGTAAGGCGCCAATGCCCTTGATACCGCCAACCTTATGCCGCCGCCCGTTACAGCGTTATGCCGCCGATGCAAACGCATCATCCGCGCCCAAGGCGCGCTCTCAAAATCGAAGTTTCTCAAAATGCCGTTTCGCGGGAATCACCCGTTATGACGACAAGCCAACTTGTTAGAAAGGATGAGGAATCGATGAGCGCATTGGCGGTTTGTCAAAGGCAGTGGCCGCTGTTGAGAACCAGGACCGCTCGCGTCATCGCACGGGCTTTTTCAGGTACTTCGCGGGCAGCGTCACGCCTGGCCGCTCATGATCAAAGACAAGGCTGACGATCCAGAAGCGTCCGTGAGCACGCACAAGCTGAAACGAGTCTATGCCTCGCGTGGACGGCTGGGCGTCGTCTTTCGCATCGCGGATTTCAGACGTGCTCCAGACCGCGACAAGATCGCCAAACTCGTCAACTCGGGTCGCGATGCTGCGCTCGAAGAAGCCGTGCGTCTTGAAGTAGGCATCGTTCTGCTGCTCGAAAATGTCGGGAGTCACGAAAACGGCATCGCCCTTGCTCGCCGGAGCATCCTTTGTGGCCGCAGACTCCGGATCTATTGAGACAATCCGCCCGTCGGGCAAAAACAATGCGCGGAAGCGGCCCCAGTCGCGCTGTCCGGCTGGGCCGGAGACCACGTCATAAAGTGAAGCGAGCAGGTGGTCCACAGTGTCCACGTCGCCGGCGTTCTTTGCCGCAGGCCAGTCAGGATGTCCTGCAAGTGATCCCACTGGCGGAGGCGGCGCAGATGCCGCAGGAGTAGACTGCTGTGCGCTCGCATTGAGCGTGAGTCCCATAAGAAAACTACACAATATAAGAGTGCGGCTGCGAATCATGAGATCGTCTCCTTGTTTTGTTAACTCAACCGGTGCGCTAGGCGATGAGAGCCGCAGGCCGCGCGCGACGCTCCTACTTAGACCAGGGCGGAACCACGCCGTTGATGCGCGCGTACGCGATCGACTGCCCCAGATGCTCGTGTTGATCTTCTAGAATCAGCATCACCGCGTCCCGCTTGGTCATGTCTTCTCCGAAAAGTTTTACGTGTGCCTGCAGGTCGTTGTCGGACAGTCCCGTGATCGCGTTTTGTAGATTGGCGTAAGAAGCTCTAAGGGCGTCTTGCATTTTCCCCGGATCGGTAATGGGTGCGGGCTCTCCCTCCTTATTCGGTGTGCCTGAGAGAGCATCGGCGAGGAGATTATTCTCTTCAACGATCAGGTTGAACACGTCGCTGACGGAGCGAACGCCCTGGCCGGGCTTCCAGTCGTACTTGCCCGCCATCACACGCGCGAGGCCGGTGAATTTCTTGGAAAGCGTTCCCGCATCGTCTCCGAAGGCCGCCTGGATTTTTGCCGACTGCGCCTGCGCCAACGGCACCAACAGAGCGACCGCAAGCGCAAGCGCTCCGTACTTCGTCAGAATCTTCTTCATGTAAAACTCCTTCACGTCGATCTGAACAACTCGTACTGCTCGTAACGTCGAATGCAGGTCTCAACGCGGCGTTTTGATCCCTGTCGATGGTCCTGCTCACTGGACAATATGTTGCGAAGAACCAGCGTTTGCAGGAAAAGTGACATGCGGTATCCAAAACGAGACAAGCGGTCAGAGTTCGCGGTCGAAGAGCACCACGCACTTTGGACGGCCCTGTCTTCAGTGATGTCTCCTTCAGCGTTACAGCTATAATCCGTGCCGGAGGGTCAACATTCATTGCAACAAGCCACGCCAGACAGGGGACGGAAGAAATGGATTTTGATCCTGTGTGGGTGGACGATTGTGGGGCTGTTGTTTGCCGCGCAACAGATCGTGGTGGAAAAGGTGCAGGGTTCGCAGGTTCACTGGGTGATCGAGGGTGCGCTCGAACTTGTTGACTGGTACATATGGGCGGTGTGCACACCGCTTGTGATCGGTCTTGCCAAACGGTTCCCGTTGATGGGGCCGAGGCTTGCACGTCACATAGCGCTCCACATAATCGGGTCGCTCATGATGGCTCCCGCGGCATCTGTCGCCCAATACTTTCTGAGCCTTGGACTTCTCCGGTTTGTTTTTCACATCACTGGCCCCGACGTGCACCGCTTTCTCTCATCGTTCGGAGTCGGTGTTCTTTTCATGAGCTTTACCGGCATACTTACGTACTGGTTAGTGGTGGGCTTGTACCAGTCGATGCACTTTTACCAGGTTGCCATGGAGCGCCAGACGATCGCGGCGCAACTGGAGACACAGCTCTCCCATGCAGAACTTGAGAATCTCAAGAGCCAACTTCATCCGCATTTTTTATTCAACAGCCTCCATGCCATCGGTGTTCTGATGCAGGAAGACGTCGATGCTGCGGGCCGTCTGCTGGTCAGCCTCGGCGACCTGCTGCGCATGGCCCTCGAACGCCGGGAGAACGAGATCACCTTGCAAAGCGAGCTCGAGTTCGTTGGCAAATATCTGGAGATCGAACAGACACGCTTTCACGATCGGCTGAAAGTTCAGATGGACATAGCACCTAACCTTCTGGGACTGTATGTACCAAGCCTGGCGCTTCAGCCGCTGGTTGAGAATGCCATCAAGCACGGCATCAGCGTGGATTCTTCAGCAGGCCGGCTAGAGATCACTGCCAAACTTCACAACGGCAGAGTCAGGCTCTGCGTCCGCGATGACGGCCCAGGCCCGGCACCGGAATCGCGCCTGCGACTCGGCGTTGGACTCACCAATGTGCAGTCACGCTTGAAACAGCTCTACGGGGACCAGGCGTCGCTAGAGCTTACCGGGGGCGACGGTCGAGGCTGTGAGGCCGTCATCACCATACCACTGAGGAGTTCCCATTGAAGGCGCGAGTCCTCATCGTCGATGACGAACCGATTGCCCGACGGGGTGTCCGTCGCTACCTTGCCGAACACGAAGGCATTGAACTTGTAGGCGAGGCGGCGAACGGAATCAACGCGGTGGAGCAGATCACCGAACTTCGACCGGACATCGTTTTTCTCGATGTGCAGATGCCTGATCTGGATGGTTTTGGAGTCATCGAGAATGTGGAAGCAGTGAACGGCCACGCTCCCATATATATCTTCGTCACGGCTCACGACGTGCATGCCATTCGTGCATTCGAAGTGCACGCAGTGGACTATCTCTTGAAACCGTATGATAAAGAGCGATTTGCCAAGGCCCTGGTTCACGCACGCCAGGTACTCGAGCAGCGCCGGGAAGCAAATCCAGGTCTCGAACCACTGCTTCAATCCCTCCGAAGTCTCCGCCCTTTGGAACGCTTTGTGGTGAAGGACAAGAAGCGGATTTTCTTTGTCCCCGTTTCCAATGTGCTGTGGATCGAAGCCATGGGAAACTACGCCTGCATACACACCGCCAGCGACCGTCACCTGTTGCGGGAAACCATGGCGCACCTGGAAGAGAAGCTCGCGCCACACCACTTCATCCGCGTGCGGAAGTCGGCCATTGTGAATGGCGCTTGCATCAGCGAGATTCGTCCGATGTTCGATGGTGTTTACGACATCGTGCTGGCTGGAGGAACGGTCGTCACGTCGAGCCGCAGATACGCTTACAAGTTACGCGCCCTGCTGGAATCCTAGTCTTTACATCAATCATGACTGTCACTGAGTGACAAATCGCTGGATCACTCATCCAGAAGGCCAGTGCGACCAAGCAACAGTCCCGAAAAGTCGGGTTTTCGGCAACTTCGGTGTTTTAGTTTCCGAAAACGCCGGCGGCCCCAAATGGTCGGTGTTTTGGGAAAGTTCATCCGCTCCAGAGCCGGATAATGACGATCTTGCTCAAAAGATGACATGGCAGGCAGTTCGACGGCCAGTATGATCACAAGCACACGGGTGAGCGAGGTCGCTTCTATGACGGTCCAGATTGTGGCTTTATTGTTGGCAGACTTCCAGAAGGAAGTTGACACGACTACGTCGAGAGCCTCAAGGGCATCTTCCGGCAGAGTGCCTGGACACGAATGGGTTCCAAAACTTGACGGAAACAAAAACAAGCTGAACTCTAATCTTACAATTGGCATTAAAACGATCCGTACAAATTATGTACCAGCGAAATATAGGCTTGTTAAGATTGCGCTCATGCGGAGACAGGATCGAGGTTCGGCTTCCTGAGACTACCCGGTGGCGAGCAAATGGCAAAGAAGAGATGACCAATGACGAAGAAAAGTAAACATCCGACTCTCAGCGAAGTAGCCAAGAAGGCTGGCGTCGGCACGACGACGGTTTCTCGTGTGATCAATGGCGTGGAGCGTGTTGAGCCCAAGACCATGGCCAGGGTACAGCAAGCCATCCAGGCGCTTGGATATATGCCGAACCAGGCCGCACGCGTTCTGAAAGGACATCGCACGCGCACCATCGGTTTTGTCATCCCCAGCATCGCCGATCCTTTCTTCTCGAATTGCGCGGAAGTCTTGCAGGCAATTGCGCGCAGCAATGACTTCCTGGTGATCGTGCTGACGACGCAGAATGATTCAGCTACTGAACGGGATGCTGTGAATATCCTTACGCAGCATCGCGTGGATGGGTTTGTGATTGCGCCTGCCGATTCAGAAAGTGAGGCTCTGCGCAGTCTTCTCCTCCGACTTCCGGTTCCGATCGTGGCTTTGGATCGTCCTGTAGCGGGTGCACTCGTTCCCTCTGTCGTTGCGAATAACTTCGATGGCGCGCAGCATGCGACACGACACCTGATCAAACACGGATACAAGCGCATCGTGTGCTTGACCGGCGAGATAAATCTCTACACCATCCGAGAGCGGGTTCGCGGCTACTGCGACGCAATTGAATCGGCTGGGCTGGAGCCGATTCTCGAGACGTCAATCCATGATTATGAGTCGGCTGAGCATGTTATAAAAAAATTGCTCCACAGTCCGAATCCGCCGGACGCCATCTTCACGCTGAAGAATAGGACCACGATCGATACGTTCGAGGCACTACAAAAATTAGGCATTTCCATCCCAAAGACCGTCGCGCTGGTGGGGTATGACGATTTTCAACTCGCGGGCACAGTACGTCCCGCCATCACGGTAGTACAGCAGCCAATCTATGAGCTTGGACACGTTGCCGCCCAGCTTCTTTTTGAGAGGCTACTCAGTTCACCTGCATCTGGCGGATCTGGTGTCACCAGCTCCCCGCAGCAGGTTCAACTCAAGACTCGCCTCATTCGACGAAGCTCCTGCGGCTGCTCTCCGAAGGGGGCCTGATCTTTGCAGCGTCGACTCTGTTTTCGCTTCTGCTCGTGAGGTAGTTCCGGCCCTCCAGAATTGCCTGTTATGTTCCTAGCGGACATAGGAAAAAATCTCTTTCCAAAAAGTTCTTGACAGTGATTGATCGTTGGGATAAAAATCTTCGTCATTCATGGAAACGCTACCATTGGCCATGGAAACGCTACCATGAGCATCGATGCGCGGAGAATGCACGTCATGCAGAAGGCCGTAGCTATGACCGAAAGACACTTTTGGAGGGCTAGAGCATGGGCTGCATCACCAAATATTGCGTAAAAGGATTCTTCGCACTCGCGATTATTTTCGGAGTGCTTCACGGCAATGCGCAGGAGTTCCGCGCCACCCTCACCGGGCAGGTGACAGACCCGTCCGGTGCTGTGATCAAGGGCGCGAAGGTCGCAGCTGTGAACACCGATACGAAGACGACCTATACCGCGACCACTACGCCCAGAGGCGATTACTACATCCCGTACGTGCTGCCGGGAACGTATACCGTTACGATAACGGCTGGAAATTTCAAGACGGCTGTGCAGGAAAAGGTTCTGATGCTCGCCTCCCAGGTGTTCAATCAGAACTTCTCGCTGCAGGTGGGCTCGGTCACCGATCAGGTGGTGGTGAGCTCAGCTCCGCCCCAACTTGAAACCGAGGACGCCTCGGGCAACAACACGATCGGATCGCGCGAGATTGAGAATGTTCCGTTGAACGGCGGCCAAATCTACTCGCTGATTGGCACGACGCCAGGCAGTCAACCGACGTACGCGGCCAACACCCAGTTGAATGGTTACAATGCGCAGAACTCGTACACCATCGGCGGCGGGATTGTGGGCAATAACCAGTTCACACTGAATGGCTCGAACATCACGAGCCAGTACACGTACGACAACCAAGGCGCGGGTGAGTGGACGATCTCTCCGAACATGGACAGCATCCAGGAGTTAAACGTGATGACGACCACCTACGATGCGCGCTACGGCCGCACCAGCGGTGGAACGGTGAATTCAGTGAGTAAGAGCGGCACCAACCAATACCATGCGACGGCGCGGTATGCCTTTGAAGGCACGACCCTGAATGCGAATTCTTACCAGAACAACCTCAACGGGAGCCCACGAAATGGCCAGGTACAGAATCAGTACTGGATAACGGCGGGCGGTCCGATCATCAAGAATAGGCTGTTCGTTTTCTTCGGATTCGAAGGATTTCATCAGTCGCTCGCATCCTCACTGTTCGAAAATGTCGCCCCTGCCTTTTTGCGGCCTGGGTATAACGGCAATGCGGGCGTAGATTTTGGTCTGGCGCAGGCCATGGATCCCACTGACTTTCCAAACGGTCTTCCGGTATACGAGCCGGGATCGGGTGTTTGCTTAGATGGCGGTCCCGTGGAGTCCTGCAACAGCAACCGTATCGCCCAAACACTTTTTCCGAATGACACGCTTCCGGCATCAATGATCAACCCGACGGCGTTGGCCGTGTTGAAGTTCCTCCCGTTGCCGAACGTGGCGGACGCACAGAACCTGGTGAGCGGAAATAACTATTTCGCTCAGAATCCGGGCTTGCTGCACTACAACCAGCCACAGGTTCGGGTGGACTACAACTTTACCGATCGGACGAAGCTGTACAGCTACTTCATTTATTCCAACGGTGCCGACTTTCACAACAGTAACGGCCTGCCAGGGCTTGCCGAGAATGGCACCATCAATGCGGTACACCAGACTTATGTGGCGACGCAGGATGTGACGCACGTATTTTCACCGACGTTGACCGGTGACTTCAAGGTTTCCTTCACCCGCTTCTATGCGACTTCACCCGATGGCAACCTGGCTCAGCAGACGGATCCTTCGACGATTGGTCTCGACATGCCTTTGCCTGGTTCCACCAGTGCAAAGTATCTTCCAGAGTTCAACGTGGTGGATGGATGGAGCACCGGATTTACAGGTCATAATCCAAATGGCACCAACAATTTCTTTGGCAACACCTTCAATCCCAGCGTCGTGAATAACTACACGCTCAACGTGGACTTCACGAAGACACATGGGTCTCACACGATGGAGTTCGGTGGAGAGATCGATGAGTTCCAGTTTGGTGGTTTTCCTGACGGCGGCGGCAACGCAAATGGCCGCTTCGGCTTCAATTCCGGTTTCACGCAATACGATCCGCAAAACGCAAACTGCTACAGCCCCACCGGCGCGCCCAATTCAAGTTGCAACACCTTGCCAAACAACCAGAATGGATCCGCGCTCGCTTCGTTCTACCTCGGTTACCCGGACAATGGCGGCATCGACTGGATCGGATCGATCATGGAAGGGTATCCAGTGTATGCAGGTTACTTCCAAGATAACTGGCGCGTTTCACGGCGCATGACGCTGAACCTGGGCATCCGCTATGACGTGCAGCGAGGGCTGCGGGAGCGGCACAACAACCTCAACCGCGGCATCTGCCTGACCTGTATCAATCCGATCGGAAACCAGGCGGCCTACCAGGCGAATGTGGCGAATGCAGCGAATAACGCTGCATGGGTCGCAGCCGGCATCGACACATCTTCGCTCTCGACGGTCATGGGCGGAATTCAATTCCCGGGTGTGGACGGGCAGTCGCGCGATGCCTATGACACCGATTGGTCCGATGTAGGTCCACGCTTCAGCTTCGCCTATCAGATCGACGCAAAGACCGTGATCCGTGGTGGTTATGGGATTATGTACTCCTACGGTTTGGAGGGCGGCTCCAGTGTAGGTGAGACCCAAACCACGAACTATACGGCATCGCTCAACGGGGGCAACACACCAACCAACAACTTCAATAGCGGGAGCCCTTTTGCCAGTGGCCTGCTTGCCCCCACTGGAAATAGCCTGGGGCTGGAGACTGATCTTGGTAACGGCGGCGTGCAGGTAGACTTCCCACAACGCAAGATTCCCATCGAGCAGATTCTGTCTCTGGGATTCCAGCGCGAGTTGGCGCCTGGCCTGGTTCTCGATGCCAGATATGCCGGAAATTTCACAAATCGTCTGCGCACCTTTTTGTGGACGAATGGAACGGCCAGCCTAGCGCAGCAGCAGGAGGCCGTCGCCAATCCGAACTACTTCAACCAGCAGGTACCAAACCCGTTTTATGGCGTTCCGGGCATCTCGGGGCCGGGACAGTGCGGCACATCCACAACGATTCCTGCAATTGACCTGCGCACGATCCTGCCGCAGTATTGCAGTCCGGGCGGAACGGGCCTGGTGGGAGAGTACAACGCCCCGATTGGAGGCAACTTCTACAACGCTCTGGAGGTGAAGCTCAGTAAACGCGTGAGCGGAGGAGGAGGGCGTGGCCTGAGCTTCCAAATTTCTTACACGTATTCGAAGACGATCAATGAAGACGGATATCTGAACGGCTGGCCTTATCAGGACTTAGTACGCATTCACCAACTTGCCGATAATGACCGGACGCATGTCCTGGCGATAACCTCTGTCTACAATTTGCCGTTCGGGCGAGGCGGCATGGTGTGGACACATCCCTCGCAGATTGTGGATGCCCTGATCGGCGGCTGGGTTCTTGGTGGTGTATTCACCGCCGAGAGTGGAACGCCGGTTGGTGTCAATACTGGCTGGTATTACACATGCAACCATAGCTATCGACCGACAGGAGGATCGACGCTGGGGCACTGGTTCTCAACCGCGAACGATCCGAGTTCGTGCTGGCAGGGCATCCCGCCCTACGGCCTGATGAACCTTACGGGCAGAACGGAGCAGGTACGCAACCCCACAATTCCTGACCTGGATCTTTCGCTGGAAAAGACTGTGCCGATCTGGAATCGTTTGAACTTTACGTTGCGGCTGGACGCATTCAATGTAACCAACTCGGTGTTGTTTGGCGGTCCTGACACGAACCCTGGAGATGGAGCTGCGTCGTACACTGCAGCCTCTCACTGGAGCGGCTTCGGAACAGTGGGCCCCAACCAGCAGAACACGCCAAGGGTGTTGCAGATCCAAGGCAAGATAACGTTCTAATAATTGTGTCTGGACAGGCCACGTGCGCCACTGGTGCCGCGTGGTCTGACTTAATTAAGTTTTGTACTTAGAAGATGAACCTGGAGATTGAATGCAACTCTTGCGCACGCGTTTCGTTTCGGGCCTGCTGGCTTCCGTAAGTTTGATCACGCTGTCTGCGGCACAGACGCCTCAGAAGCCGGACCTCACCAAAGAACCGACTCTCTACGTCGTGGGATACGCGCATCTTGATACGGAATGGAGGTGGGAGTATCCGCAGGTCATCGATGAATACCTCCGCAGAACGATGGAGGATAACTTCAAGCTGTTCGACAAGTATCCGCACTACATATTTAACTTCAGTGGAGCGAATCGCTATCGACTGATGAAGGAGTATTACCCGGCGGACTTCGCGAGAGTGCAGCGAGAGGTCGCGGCTGGGCGCTGGTTCCCGGCGGGTTCGTCGATGGAAGAGGGCGACGTGAATGCGCCGAGCGCGGAGGCGATCATCCGGCAAATCCTCTATGGCAACGAGTGGTTTCAGAAAGAATTCGGCAAAAGTAGTGCGGAGTTTATGCTGCCGGATTGTTTTGGATTTCCGGCTTCGCTGCCAACGATCCTGGCGCACTCCGGGGTGGAGGGGTTTTCGACGCAGAAGCTGACGTGGGGCTCGTCGGCGAACGCGGGTGGACCGGAGTCTCTGGAGAGGACTCCGGAGGGGACGCCGTTCAACGTGGGGGTGTGGGTTGGGCCGGATGGAGAGAGCGTTCTGGCGGGCCTGAATCCAGGGGCCTATAGCGGTGGAATCTCAACGGATCTGAGCACTCCATTGCCGGCGCTGCCGCCGAATCCTGCATTAGACGATGTGCAGAAGAAGCTGGCCGGGGTGCAGCAGAGACTGCAGGCTTCCGAGAAGAATCATGCGCCCGATCCGAAGGATCTTCAGGAGTTCTTTGCGCTGCGCACGGAACTGGCTGGAATTGAGGCAGGACAGCAGGAGAACGCGGAACGGCGGTTTCAGGGCGACTGGGCTGCGCGCGTGTTGAACAACGGCAAGGTCACCGGAGTGTTTACGGACTACCACTACTTCGGTACAGGCGATATCGGTGGAGCGCCGGATGAAGAGTCGGTGAAGCGTCTGGAGGCGATCGTGACCAAGGGCACGGTCGATCTACCGCCGCAGAATGGGTTTTTCATGCGGGGCCACGACCATCCAGCATGGCCTGCGACGCAGGTGGGCGAGGGGCCGGTGCATGTGATCTCCGCGACTGCTGACCAGATGTTTAAGGACATCACACCGGCGGAGGAGGCTGAGCTGCCTCGGTATACCGGTGAGATGGAGCTGACGAATCATTCGACGGGCTCGCTTACGTCGCAGGCGTATCAGAAGCGTTGGATTCGGAAGGAAGAGTTGCTTGGGGATGCGGCGGAGAAGTCGTCGGTTGCGGCGGCATGGCTGGGCGGGCGGAGCTATCCGATGCCGCGGCTCAATGACGCGTGGACGTTGGCAATGGGAGCCCACTTCCATGATCTCGCTGCAGGCACGGCGACTCCTCGAGCGTATGAGTTCGCCTGGAATGATGATGTCATCGCGATGAACCAGTTCGCCGATGTGCTCAAGAGCGGGACGGAGGCTGTCTCCGCGGGAATGGACACCGAGGGTGAGGGAGTGGCGGTGGTGATCTTCAACCCGCTCAACATCGCAAGGGAAGATGTGGTGGAGGCCAAAATCGATTTCCCGGGCGGAATGCCTAAGGCTGTTCACGTTGTCGCGCCAGCTGGTCGTTCTGTGGCGGCGCAGATCTCCGATGGCAAGGTGGTGTTTGAGGCGAGCGTGCTTTCGGTTGGCTACGCGGTGTATCACGTGTTGCCAGGCGCCGCCGAGGCGAGCTCGTCGGATTTGCACGTCAGCAACAATGAGCTGGAGAACGCGTACTACAAGGTTACGTTGAACGCGGATGGTGACGTTGCAAGCATCTTCGACAAGCAGGCAAAGCGTGAGCTGCTTGCGGCGCCGGCGCGTCTCGCGCTCTCGTATGACAATCCTGCACAATGGCCGGCGTGGAACATGGATTGGGTTCAAGAGCAGGCTAAGCCGAAGGAGTACGTGTCGGGGCCTGCGAAGATTCGCATAGTGGAAGAAGGGCCGGTGCGCGTCACCATTGAGGTGACTCGCGAGACGGCGGGGTCGCGGTTTGTACAGACAGTTCGGCTGTCGGCGGGCGATGCAGGGAAGCGTGTTGAGTTTGGAAATGTCATTGATTGGAATACCCGCGAGACAAATCTGAAGGCTACTTTTCCACTCACCGTTTCGAACGAGATGGCGACGTACAACTGGGACATTGGCACCATACAACGGCCTACAGCGCAGCCGAAGAAGTTTGAGGTGCCGTCGCATCAGTGGATCGATCTGACGGATATGAGCGGGAAGTTCGGAGCGACTGTCCTGACCGATTGCAAGAACGGTTCTGACAAGCCAAACGACCATACGATCCGGCTGACGTTGATCCGCACGCCTGGCACTGCAGGAGGTTACGCGGACCAAGGCACGCAGGACATTGGGCATCATGAATTCACGTATGGGATTGCCGGCCACATTGACGGCTGGCGCAAAGCGGAGACAGACTGGCAGGCAGAACGGTTGAACGATCCTCTGATTGCCTTTGAGTCGCCCGCGCACGCAGGCCCATTGGGCAAGACGTTTTCGCTGGTGAAGGTGAGCAATCCACGTATTAGGATCATGGCGCTGAAGAAGGCGGAAGCTAGCGACGAGTATGTAGTGCGACTGGTCGAGCTGGACGGCAAGCCGCAAGCTGATGTGCGCGTCTCTTTTGCTGCGCCGGTTACAAGTGCACGCGAGGTGAAGGGGCAGGAGCAGCCTCTGCGCGATGCGAATATCGTCGACGGCGCGCTGGTGACTTCGTTTGGGGCGTACCAGCCGAGGACGTTTGCGATTAAGCTGGCAGCTCCGAGTGCGACGGTTTCGGATGTACAGTCGGCGCCGGTGACGCTGCACTATGATTTGGCGACCGCGAGCAATGACGGAGATCCCTCGAAGGTTGGTTTTGACGGCAAAGGTGATGCGCTACCGTCGGAGATGCTGCCTGAGCAGATTACGTTCAACGGGGTCGTGTTTCACCTGGCACCGGCGAAGACTGGATCGCTGAACGCAGTGGTTGCGAAGGGACAGAAGATCGAACTGCCGTCGGGTCACTATGACCGGGTGTATGTGCTGGCGGCGGCTGCCAATGGAGATCAGAAGGCGGCGTTCGAAGCGGGCGGAAAGACGACGGAGCTAAACGTCCAAGACTGGGGCGGATTCATTGGCCAGTGGGACGATCGCCAGTGGAGCGCGAGCGGCGAGAATGATAACTACGGCGAGATGGTCGCGTTGAAGCCGGGCTTCATCAAGCGGGCGGACCTGGTCTGGTATGCGTCTCATCATCATGATGCGGCGGGTAAGAATGTTGCCTACAGCTATTCGTATCTGTTTGGGTATGGGATCGATCTGCCGGAAGGAGCGAAAGCGCTGACGCTGCCGAAGAATGCGAACATTCGTGTGTTGGCTATCTCGGTTGCTGATGAAAATCCGGAGACAAAGCCGGTGCAGCCGCTCTACGATGTGCTTCCATCTCCGCACGCGGGATCGTCTGACTTCTCGATTTCGGCAGCATCGACAGCTTCGATTTCGCAAGGGATGACGAGCACGAGTCGGGTCCTGGTGATGCCGAGAGGCAGCTTCGATGGCAAGGTGAAGCTGACCGTTTCGGGACTTCCCGAGGGTGTCAGCGCGAGCTTTAATCCGGCGGTCGCAGCGGGGACCAGCACCTTGACCCTGACTGCGGCGAAGTCGGCCCCTCCCGCGACCGCGACGCTTACGGTTTCCGGAGAGGCAGGTGAGATTTCGCACAGCGTCACGCAAGCTTTGTCCATCACTCCGGTACTGACGGGAACGGTGCCGGTGAATTTGTCGTCTGCGTACAACCTGTTTGGCATCTACAAGGACGGTTCCAAGTTTGAAACGTCGGCGGCTCTCGATGCCAGTGGTTTCGCTTTCTCCGAAGAGACGCTTGGACAGGAACAGGTGGGCGACGAGGTGGTGTTCAGGCTGGGGCCACCGAATGTGGCTGATGCAGTCACCAGTAAGGCGGTTGATCTTCCAGCGGGAAATTTCGCAAGCATCAGGATTCTTGCGACAGCGGTGGAAGGGAACCAGGACCACCAGATCTTTACGGTGAACTATAGCGACGGAACCTCAGCGTCCTTCACGCAGACGCTCAGCGACTGGTCGGGAGTGGGTCACGTCCGTGGAGAAACGTTGGCCGTACGTGTTCCGTATCGTCTGGCGGGGGATGGATCGCAGGACTCCAATCCGTTCCATCTTTTTGCCTACTCCTTTTCTCTCGATCCGACCAAACAGGTTCGCAATGTCACATTACCGGAGAACCGGAATGTGGCGGTCTTCGCCATTACGCTGGTGCCGCCAGGGAAGTAGACCGGATGCAGAAATGACGTTGAAGTTCGGCAGCCCCTGGAGTGTGTCCCTGGATGAGCAGGGACGCGCTCTGAGGGCGGTTCGCACTTCTATCGCTACGTGAACGATTGCTGCGTGACTTAGAAATGCCAAGGGGACATGCATGATTGCTACTCGGAGTTCCATTCGATGCGTAGGTCTTCTCTTCGTCTGCGGAGGCTTCATGCTTCCAACCGTGCGAGCGCAAAAGGCTGCGTCTCACGGCGAACGGCCGGTTGATTATGCTAACGGGTTGGTAGGTACTGCACCGCTTGATCAGCAGAAGCTGATCGGCAACGCACCACCGCCCGGGGAGCAGTTGTACTCGGGATTTACGTCTCCGTCCGCGATGCTGCCGCACAGCTCCACGGAACTCGGGCCGATTAATGCCAATCTGGATGTGAACTATCCGGCGGGGGTGCGAGCGCCTTACTTCTATCCCAATCGCATGATCTACGGATTTACGAGTGGCGCGGATGGGAGTCCGACGGTAATGCCGGTGGTCGGCGACTGGACGGTGCCTCCTGAACGCAGCGCTTCGGTGTATGGCAAGGCGCGCGAGAAGGCTTCTCCGGGATATTACAGCGTTTACCTGGATGACTATCAGACGCTTGCAGAGATGACCGCAACCACTTGGGCGGGGATATTCAGGTTCACGTTTCCGCAGGCAGAGAAGGCGCACATTCTTGTGGATCTGGGCCGCGGCGGCGGAGATATAGAAGTTGTCGACGATCACACGGTTCGCGGGATATCGCGTGATGGCCATAGCTATTTCGTGGCAGAGTTCTCTCGGCCGTTTACGAGCTTTGGAACGTTCAAGCAGCATCCCGCGGAGCATCCGGGATATTCGCTGCTGGGAGACGATGAGGTCGATCCGGATGCACGAACGATCTCAGGACATTTCGCAGGCGCGTATCTGCGGTTTGCGACGACATCGGGAGAGCAGGTTCTGGTGAAGGTTGCCTCCGGGGTTAGCTACGCGATGGCCGAGGAGAGGCTGAAGGCTGAGGTGCCTGGATGGAACTTCGATGCAGTCCGGCAACAGGCAGAACAGGCGTGGGCGAAGAAGCTGGATAGGATCGAGGTGCAGGGTGGCACGCGAGAGCAGAAGATGCTGTTCTATTCGTGCCTGTACCACTCCTTCTATAGTCCGCAGCTACGGGCAAGGAAGGGCGAGCAGTTCACCGATCGCAATGGGGTGGTTCAGCAGGCGGCTTATGATCGCTATGGCCCCGTTCCGCTATGGGATACGGGACGAAACCAGATTGTGTTGCTGACGTTGCTCGAGCCGGATGTGAAGGTCAATATTCTGCAGTCGGAGCTGGATGCAGCTCGCGAGTCGGGGTACATGGAGACGTCGTTTCATGGGGACAATGCCTCGTTGATGTACCTGGGGGACTGGGAGCGCGGTCTGAAGTTCGATTGGGCTGGGGTCTATGACTATCTGCGCAAGAATGCGACGGATCCCAATGGTCCCAGAGGCCATCTCGCGGAGTATATGCAGAGGGGTTGGATTCCGGATGTGGTTCCGCCGGGCAATCCGAGCCCGCCATATGCAGGCGGAAATGCCGGCGTTGCGACGACGCTGGAATATAGCTGGGACGATTACGCACTCGCGCTCTATGCGAAGAAACTGGGCAAAGAGGATGACTACAACCTATTCCTCAAGCGTGCTCATAACTTCAGGAATGTCTTTGATCCGGGTACAGGATTTATGCGAGGAAAGACGGAGGACGGGCAATGGATCTCTCCATTCGATCCTCGAGAGCCTTACTACAATTTCATGATGAAAGAAGCGTCAGGGTGGTCGACGCTGTGGCTGGTGCCACATGATGTGCAGGGACTGATCGATCTACTGGGCGGACGGGAAAAGTTTACCGCCAAGCTGGATGAGTTCTTCAGCGCGCCTTACACCGCAAAAGGAATCTGCCGCGATTGCACGGGCGTGATCGGGCAGTATGTCCAGGGCAATCAGCCTGACCAGCAGGCTGCGTATTTCTATGACTGGGGCGGGCAGCCGTGGAAGACCCAGGAGTTGACGCGCAAGATCCTTGCGCTGATGTACGGGAGTGATCGGTATGGACTCGCATTCCCGGGCATGGACGACCAGGGGTCGACATCGTCGTGGTATGTGATGAGTGCGTTGGGATTTTATCCAGTTGATCCGTCCAGTCCGGACTACATCCTCGGCAGCCCGATCTTTGATAAAGCGACAATCCACTTGGGCAACGGGCATGACTTCACGATCGTGGCGCACAACAACTCCGCGAAGAATATCTATATCCAGTCGGCAACGCTCAATGGCAAACCGTGGAATAAGCCGTGGTTCAGTCACTCCGATATGGTCGATGGCGGAACGCTGTCACTGACGATGGGGCCTTTGCCGAACAAGCAGTGGGGAAGTGCGGTAGACGCAGCTCCGCCTTCTATGACTCCAAAATGATCGAGGCTAACCTTTGACTGTATTGCCCGTTATTAGCCGCAGTAGACGGGTCTAATTCGTGACGCGATATTGTCCATTTCAGGCGCAACGTCGATCGAGACTAACGGAAGGGCTATGACTCAGACATACTCGATCGGCGTCGATCTCGGAGGGACGAATCTCCGTATCGCCTCGTACTCGGAAGCGCTTGGGTTGATGGACACGATCTCTCTTCCCACGCGGCTGGTGGAGGGACGAGAACGTGTGGTTCGTGACCTCTGCGAGGCGGTGGTCAGCCTGAAGAGGAAAGGCTATGACGGCCGGGCACTGGCAGGCGTTGGCATCGGAACGCCGGGGCCGCTGGAGCTTCCGGAAGGGATCCTGCGTAATCCGCCGAATCTGCATGGCTGGGATGGTTTCGACCTTCGCAACGCGGTGGAGACATGCCTTGCACACTCGGTCAGCATTGAGAGCGACGGCAACGCCGCGGCTCTGGCAGAGGCTCGATTGGGTGCCGGGCGCGAGCAAAAGGTGGACTCCTTAGGCATCCTGACCTTAGGGACCGGGGTCGGCAACGGGCTTATCCTGAATGGCCAGATCTGGCATGGCTCGACCGGTATGGGCGGAGAGGCCGGGCACTCCATTGTGAAGGATCAAGATGGGGCTCCCTGCGGCTGCGGCGGTTTTGGTTGCCTTGAACAATACGCTTCTGCTATGGCCATTCAGCGGATGGCTAGAGAGCGCATGGGTTCGGAGGCGCCAGCCAGCTCGCATGCGATTTTCCTCATGGCGAGCGAAGGAGAACCGCGAGCTCTCTCGATCTTCGAGACAGTTGGTCACTCGCTGGCAATCGCTCTTACCGGGCTTGTGAACACTCTGAATCTGCCTCTTTATCTTCTGGGTGGCGGTGTTTGCGAGGCATGGGAGATGTTTGCTCCGTCCATGTTTCGTGAACTGCGTGTACGTAGCTACGTGTACCGGCTAACCGAACCGGGCGAGGGAGACCCTGCAGCTCTGGAACGGCATAAGACTTATATCTTGCGCGCACAGCTTGGCTCTGGAGCCGGTTTGTTGGGCGCTTGTCTGCTGCCGTACGAGCGTCAAGATTCGACTTCCACCAGTCAGGAGAACCTGCTTGTCCATAAATAAATATATAGTCCGCAGCACTCTAGTCGGTGCTCTGGGCGGATTGCTCTTTGGCTTCGATACAGCGGTGATCTCCGGGACCACAGCAGGGTTAACACATGCCTTCGGGTTGTCAGTGCGGCAGCTTGGAATTACCGTCTCCATTGCCTTATGGGGAACAGTCGTTGGTGCGCTCGTAGCCGGTGTTCTCGGCCAGAGATATGGCTCTCGGGAGATGCTTCGTCTTACGGCAGTTCTCTATCTGATCTCTTCGATCGGGTGCGCAATTGCGCCAAGCCTCCCACTGCTGCTCGCTGCGCGGTTTCTCGGTGGCCTGGGTATTGGAGGTTCCTCCGTGCTCGGACCTGTGTACATCGCCGAACTGGCTCCGGCACACCTGCGAGGGCGCCTCGTCGGTACGTTTCAGATCAACATTGTGATCGGTATTCTGCTGGCATACCTTTCGAATTACCTTATCAGCTCGCTCAGGCTTGGAGCGCACGAGTGGCGTTGGGAGTTCGGCGTGGCCAGTGTGCCGGCTTTTATCTTTTTCTGCCTGCTGTTTACGATTCCCCGAAGCGCACGCTGGCTTACCACCCAAAGCCGGTTTGATGATGCGCGTGAGGTGTTGGAACTCATGGGTTCCCCAAACAGTCAGGCTGAGTTGCAGGACATCCTTGAGTCACTTCATTTGGCACAAGCTCAAAAACAAGCTTCACTTTTCGAGCGGGTAGGTGGACGGCTCCGTTATGGGCACCCGATCTTTCTGGCAATCTCGATCGGAGCTTTCAACCAGCTTAGCGGGATCAATGCCATTCTGTATTATCTGAATGACATCTTTGCAGCCGCAGGCTTCAGTCGAATGTCCGGTAACCTGCAAGCCGTGACGATCGGAACGATGAACCTGCTGGCGACATTTCTCGGAATGGCGCTGATTGATCGCGTTGGACGTAAGCTGCTTCTACTGATCGGGGCTGTAGGGACAGCGGTATGCCTGGCTATGGTCGCTGCAATTTTTCTGACGAACAGGCATCAGGCCATGCTGGTCTGGGCGCTTATCTTCTATATCGGATTCTTTGCCGTGTCGCAAGGATCGGTCATCTGGGTATACATCAGTGAGGTTTTCCCGACCCGGGTACGCGGTAAGGGACAGAGTCTCGGGTCGGGAACCCATTGGGTGATGAACGCGATACTTTCGGGTTTCTTTCCCGTAATCGCGGCCCGTTCCGGGGCTTATCCGTTTCTCTTTTTCGCAGTCATGATGGTGCTGCAGTTCTTCGTAGTGCTCTTCTATTTCCCAGAGACCAAGCAGGTATCTCTAGAAGAACTGCAACGAAAACTCAAGATTGCCTGAGAGGACTCCATGAGCATTTTCACGTCACGCGTTGTACCAACGATAATGCTGCTGTTTAGCAGCGTATTAGCCGACTGCCAGGAGAGGGTACCTGCTACACCCCTCATCACGCATAATCCTTACTTCAGCATCTGGTCCAGGACGGATCATCTCAACGGGAGCGACACTACACACTGGACAGGAAGTCCGCAGCCGATCGAGGGGTTGGCATATATCGATGGCAAGCCCTACCGCTTTATGGGAGAGCATCCCGATCAGATACCTGCTATGGATCAGACGGGCAGTTCCATTACAGCCACTCATACACGATATGAGTTTCACGAGGCTGGCCTGGAGTTAGATCTTGTTTTCTTTACGCCCGCTATCATCAGCGACTTGGATGTGCTGTCCCGCCCTGTGACATACCTTACCTGGAGTTCGCATGCGACGGATGCCGGCACGCACCATGTCTCGATTCTGCTTGATGTAAATCCGGTGATTGCGGTGAACGATCGAAGCGAAAAAGTTGTCTCTTCCCGGAATGAGACAGCCTTGTTGCGGGTATTATCGGTGGGCTCCCGTGATCAGGATGTACTCAATCGCTCGGGCGATAACATCCGCATCGACTGGGGTTACTTCCATCTAGCCGTTCCTAAGAATGAGCCATCGACGATGGCGATTACGCGTCACGCGATGGATACTTTTGCCGGCTCCGGTAACCTGACATCGAACGATTCAATCGAGATGCCTGTGCCAGCTGAGCAGAGTCCTGATCTGGCGGTGAGGCTTGAGTTCGGAGCAGTGACTCAGGAAACGGTTTCGCGGCATCTTCTGGTCTCTTACACGCAGGGATACGCGATCCAGTATTTTCATCGCGATCTCCGTCCATACTGGCAACGAAACAATATGCCGGTTCAAGAGATGCTCGATACCGCGGAAACGCAATACGCGGCACTCGATGCACGAGGGAACACCTTTGATAGAGAGTTGGAAAGTGATCTGACGCAGGTGGGTGGAGAACACTATGCTGCGATTGCGATCCTGGCATACCGCCAAACGCTGGCTGCTCACGAGATGGTTGCAGACCTTGATGGCAGCCTCATGCTCTTTCCCAAGGAGAACTTTTCTAACGGCTGCATCTCTACAGTCGATGTGCTCTATCCGTCCGCTCCGTTCTTTCTTCTCTTGCAACCGAAGCTGCTCGAGGCTCAACTGCTTCCCGTGCTTGAGTATGCTGCACTCCCACGCTGGCGATTTCCTTTCGCACCTCACGACCTTGGCCAGTATCCCCTGGCTAACGGGCAGGTCTACGGTGGTGGCGAGAATAGCGAAACAGACCAGATGCCCGTCGAAGAAAGTGGCAATATGCTTATTCTGGTCGATGCACTCGCACATGCGGAAGATAGTGCACAGTTGGCAGAGCGCTACTGGCCTCAGTTGACGACCTGGGCTCAGTACCTAAAGCAGAAGGGGCTAGATCCTGAGAATCAGTTGAGCACGGACGATTTCGCTGGCCATCTTGCTCACAATACCAATCTCTCAATCAAGGCCATTGATGCTCTTGCGGCTTATGCCGATTTGGCTCACCTGCTGCATCACGACGAGATCGGAAAGGAGTACAGGGAAACCGCTGTGAGCATGGCACGGCAATGGATGAGCATGGCAGCTGAAGGAGACCACTATAAGTTAGCCTTCAATAGCCCCGGTACATGGAGCCAGAAGTACAACCTCGTCTGGGATCGCATTCTTGGATACGATCTATTTCCCGACAGGGTTCGCGAGACGGAGGTGGACTACTACCTGACGAAGCTTAATCGGTATGGGCTTCCACTCGATAATAGGGCTGACTATACAAAACTTGACTGGTCTGTGTGGACTGCGACGCTCTCCTCCAAACCGGATCAGTTCAAGGCCATCATCGATCCGATCTATCAGTGGATGCGGGAAACGCCGGACCGGGTTCCACTCACAGACTGGTATGACACAAAAACCGGAAAGCAGGTCGGCTTCCAGGCTCGCAGTGTGGTGGGTGGCGTCTTCATCAAGGCTCTGGCAGACAAACAGGTCGCGAACAAATATCGCGCCGAAGCAGCAGCATCCAATAAACAAGGTCGTTAACTAGACCCAATAGGCTTGACCCTGGAACGTGAAATGTCTACATTGAGCTAAAGGCCAACGTCATCGCGACGAGTAATTACAGGAGGAGTTCGAGCAACTCCCCCAGAAGCGCGTGACCGCCCCTCCCTATTCGACGCTCTCAAATACCAGTTCGGCCTCAAGCCCACTGCCCGCAAAGAGCCCGTCCAGTACTTCGTTATCGACCACCGAACGACCTCCAGCTCGTCGCTGTCCCTTCAGTTGGAACGGGTGCCGTGCATGAAAGGCAAGCGTCTCGCGCTCATCACCCAGCGTGGTGACCGGGCTGTCATCGCTTCTTTACGTGTTGCCAGGAGGGAAGTGGTACTTGCCGAGACCATGCAAATGTCTATTCCTGCGGCTCCTAGAACGTCGCTACTAGGCGAAAGGTATATTGGCGTGCCGGTCCAATCGCATTGCCGGAGAACAGACCTCCGAAGTCGATGAGCTCGAGGGTGTTGCTCACGTTCGCGATATCGGCCTGAAATTGCAGAGTGCGATTTTCCCGCTTGTAGAGATCGACCCCACCGTAGCATTTTGCGTGAAGTAGGGATTGATGCGGTCACGAGTAAAATTGAGGTGATTAATCACTACCTGACCGTACGTGGTGGCATATTGCTCGGGAGGCCACAGAAGTGCCGCAATTATCAGCGCCCTTTTCATCATCGCCACCCACTCGATTAGCTGCAAGGCCGTTCTTATTGGATTTTACGAATAGCTTCACGAACGGCGCCAAAATCACAGAACGATCTAACCAGTCGTCGCCATGTATGGGTCGCGCATGAAATTGTGATCAGAACAAGGCATTGCACCAACACCAGCCATCCCTGACGTCCTACTCCTGCCAATAGGCTCCGAGGAATGCGCTTCTCCTACTGGGCGTGCCTCAATCATAATTTAGGTAAGTTGGCTTTTCGGAAACTTCGCGATCCCCAAACGACCAGGCGGGCCAAGTTGCCGGAAACGCCGCTTTTCAGGGCCAAGGGCCGAAGATCTCTGCCGACACGCCATCTTATCGGTACCGATTGTGTCGGCGTAGTTCTCGGCAGATAGCAAATGCCAAGCCCTGTCTTCTGCATCGTCTGATGGGGAAATTCGACCCGACCCTAGAAAGGGTCTTCTTTATTTCGCGACTACCGCAGCGTCGATCTGCTCGGCGGTCTGGCCTTGCCCAAGCCTGATGGCGCGCCGCTCTGCATCCGGTTTCAAGATATCTCCATCTTCGTAGGCTCCATTGGCCTGAATAATTCGGGCGATGCATCCAGTCCATCCAGTCTGGTGGCTCGCGCCAACACCAGCGCCGGTATCTCCGTTGAAGTACTCAAAGAAGAGGACGTTGTCGCGCCAGTGCGGATCCGTCTGGAACTTCTCTGCGCCTCCGTAGACGGGTCGTCTGCCTGAACTGTCTTTGACGAATGTTCCGATGAGCCGCTCTCCTAATACCTTGGCTACCTGGAACAAGTTCATAAGATTCCCCGAGCCGGTCGGGCACTCAATCGTGAAGGTGTCTCCGTAGTACGCGCCGAGCCGCATCAGCGCTGTATAGAGGAGGAAGTTTACCGGCATCCACACCGGCCCTCTCCAATTCGAGTTACCTCCGAACATCCCGCTGTCGGAATCGCCTGGAAGATACCCAACCGAATACTTTTGTCCCGCCAGGTCAAACTCAAATGGATGCTCTCGGTGACAAAGCGATAAGGCGCGAATTCCGTGCGGACCAAAGAATTCCTTCTCATCCAGCATCCTTGTCAGAATTCTCCGCAACTTCGCCTCGTTCACTATAGAGAGTAGTCGTCTCCCGGCCAAGCCCTGTGCGCCCGGCATATGCAGGTTCGTCGCCAGTTCTGGATGTCTGGCCATAAAGAGTCTTGCACTCTTGGCAAAGTTAGGCAGCCTGGATAGGATGTCGTCCTCAAAGATGGCGACTGCAGCCAGTGGCAGCAAGCCAACCATCGAACGCACTTTCAAGCGAAACGCATCGCCGTTCGGCATGCGCAGGACGTCGTAGAAGAAGCCATCCTCTTCATCCCACATGGTGTCCTGCGCCTTGCCCATCCGATCCATGGCGCCGGCAATCCACATCGTATGCTCGAAGAACTTGCTGACATACTCTTCGAAGACCGAATAATGCAGCGCCAGCTCCACCGCAATGCGCAGCATCTGTTGGCTAAAAAAGACCATCCACGCTGTTCCGTCTGCCTGTTCAAGGTGTCCTCCGCCTGGCAGCGGTGCGCTTCGATCGAATACACCGATATTGTCGAGGCCTAGAAATCCGCCTTCAAAAAGATTGTTTCCCGTGCGATCCTTTCGGTTCAGCCACCAGGTAAAGTTCACCAGCAGCTTGGAGAAGGCATAGGTCAGGAACTGCAGGTCGCCCTTTCCGTTATTCCTCTCCTTGTCACTCATGTAAATCTGCATGGTGGCATAGGCGTGCACCGGCGGATTGGTATCCCCGAAATTCCACTCGTAAGCCGGTACCTGTCCATTCGGATGTTGATAGTCGTTGCGAAGGATCAGCATGAGCTGTTCTTTCGCAAAATCAGGATCCACCACTTGGAATGCCAGCATATGAAACGCGAGATCCCACGCTGCGTACCAGGGGTACTCCCACTTATCCGGCATCGAGATGATGTCGTTGTTGTACATGTGGAACCACTCGCCGTTGCGTACCTTGTTTCTTAGATCAGGAGGACTTGTCGGCTCCACTTGGTGCTCTCTCAGCCAGACATTCAGGTCGTAGTAAAAATACTGTTTACTCCATAACATTCCAGCCATCGCCTGTCGCATCACCATGGCACGGTCCGGGTCGGCCCTTACCTTTGCCGGCGTAACTCCGTCGTAGAACTCATCGGCCTCTTTCAGTCGCGCCGCGAACACATCGTCGAAGTTTTGAAACGGAATTGTCTTCTGGCTGGCGGCGATTCGCCCCAGATGCAGACGCACAACCTCCGTCGTTCCCGCAGCAACATTCAACGTGTAATGAGGGGCCGCCTTTGTGCCCTCCATGGAAGGATTGACCGCCTCGTTCTTTCCCTGCACCAGGAACGTATGAAATGCATCTTTTACATAGGGAGATGCATTGTTCGTTCCAAATAGTTTTTGGTTATTACTCTCATTTTCTGTGAAAAGCAGCGGCACATCCCCTTCACAATACAAGGCGTAGTCCGCGAGTGACTCCTGAAAGAGCGGATCGGTATGATGGGCCGAGATCACTCCATATCCAGGTTCTCTCCTTCCGTTCAGCTTGGGTTTGCTGCCTGCGTCTGACCACATCCATGTGTTTCGAAACCATAGTGTAGGCAACACATGGAGGGTCGCTGTCTCCGGTCCGCGGTTGGAGACGCTTATCTTGATTTCGATGTTCTCCGCATCAGCCTTGGCGTACTCGACGAATACATCAAAGTAGCGATCTTCGTTGAATATGCCGGTATCCAACAATTCATACTCAGGCGCAGCTCGACCGCGCTCCCGGTTGGTCTTCACAAGATCGTCATAGGGATAGGCCGCGTGCGGATATTTGTATAGGTACTTCATGTAGGAGTGAGTGGGGGTGCTGTCGAGGTAGAAGTAATACTCCTTCACATCCTCGCCGTGGTTACCCTCACTGTTGGTCAGGCCGAACAGGCGCTCCTTGAGGATCGGGTCCTTCCCGTTCCATAAGGCAACGGAAAAGCACAAGATCTGGTGCTCATCGCTGATACCCGCCAGTCCATCCTCACCCCACCGATAGGCCCGCGATCTCGCCTGATCATGCGTGAAATAATCCCAGGCATCGCCATTTGCGCTGTAGTCCTCACGCACCGTTCCCCACTGCCGTTCGCTCAGGTAGGGCCCCCACTTCTTCCAAGGGGCGATCTGTTCTCTGGCTTCTGTGAGTCTGCGTTGTTCTTCCGCCTGTGCCATTGATTCCTCCAAGGCTCTCGCCAAACCACGAAATGAGCATCGCGCCGGCAATCAAAAACATCCTAATCTCACGCCTGGACCTGAGGCTACGTGTTGTTGGGCCGTCCACGGAGCTAGTCGTTGGCGATGATCTCGCGGGCTTGCGCGATGTGCTTTTTGATGGTCTCGATCTTGTCGGGCCAGTTGCCCCCGGCTTTGTCCGGGTAGGGAACGCCGGCGGCATATTGGCGTTCGGCCTCGGCCAAATGATCGAGGAGGATGTCGAGGTGCTGCTGGGGAGTGAGGCCGGGCATAGCGTGAGCGTATGACATAGATTAGAGGGTGGCCGACGGAGGGGAGGTTTCCTCGAGTTCCTGCTGGTGTTTCAGGCAATAGACGGCCAGGGTATTTGTTTGAGGCGCTTTTCTTCGATGGATCTGCCGTCCACCCGGCATTTGCCGTAGTTGCCGTTTTCGATGCGTTGCAAGGCAGCCCGAACCTGCTGTAATAGCGCGGTGTCCTGATC